>Ga0208048_1000663_pt1 | contig 18314 bp, 16 predicted proteins | sample Malawi_45m_30L_FD_184163 | JGI IMG/M metagenome (GOLD analysis project Ga0208048, IMG submission 184163) | Freshwater microbial communities from Lake Malawi, Central Region, Malawi to study Microbial Dark Matter (Phase II) - Malawi_45m_30L... | ecosystem: Environmental > Aquatic > Freshwater >...
CCCTTGAGTTGCGCACCGGTTCGCGCTCCGATGACTGCACTTGTAACTCCGGGACGATCGCGAACCCAGGCGATTGCTACTTCAAGTGGAGCAAGCCCCAAACCATCTGCAGCGACCACGACCGCTTCAGTTATCTTCTTCGATCGTCGATCAAGATAAGGCTCTACGAAGGAGGCGAAGTGTTGGCTTGCGCCACGAGAATCTGCAGGCATTCCCTCTTGATACTTACCCGTGAGAACTCCTCTGCCAAGTGGCGACCAAGCAAGGAAACCCAGCTCGAGTGCCTTGCAGGCTGGGAGAACCTCTTCCTCCACTTTTCGATTGAGAAGCGAGTACTCATTTTGCACCGAGGCGAGAGCGACTTTTCCTAGAAATGGATTCTGGATTGTTGCACTTCGTGCCGTTTGCCAACCATTGAAATTTGATACTCCGACATAACGTGCCCGACCTGAGGTGAGAGCAAGATCCAATGCAGAGAGTGTCTCTTCAAGCGGCACCGCTTCATCGAAGGTATGTATCTGCCAGAGATCGACGCTTTCGATACCGAGTCGATCGAGCGATCGGTCGAGATCCTTCAAGAGATTGCTTCGTGAGTTATCTACTTTGCGATTCCCGTCTTTGAAAGATATCCCAGCCTTTGTCGTTATAAGGATGTCATCTCGATCAACAAGTGTTCCCAGGAAACCACCAATGACTCTCTCACTATCACCATCACCATAGACCGCAGCCGTGTCGATGAGATTGCCCCCGGAATCAAGGAAATCTCGCAGTTGGTTCGCCGCCTCATGTTCATCGGTATCCCGACCCCAGGTCATGGTTCCTAGAGCAAGGCGACTGACATCAAGACCGGTAGAACCCAATCGCCGTCTCTGCATGCGGTGAGGCTATTGGGTTTAGGTAGAAGGAAATAGTCACGACACACGAGAGGCAACTTATTTATGCGAAAGAATGCTCAAGATGTTCTCTTCGCGAAAGCGAAGTAACCTGCTCTGATGAGAATGAAGGATGGCAAGGTCTTAGAACTGCTTCTCATCAGACATGCCACCTCGATTGCCAACATCAAGGGCAAACTTGCAGGGCGAATTGAACCCAACCCCTTAAGCCCTAAGGGAGTGAAGCAGGCGGAGCAACTCCAGGGTTTGATTGAGGAATTCAAGCCAACGAGATCAATAAGTTCTCCGCTGACACGGTGTCAACAAACGCTTAAACATGCAGGAGTCAAAGGTTTTGAAACATCCGAAGAGATCATTGAGATGGATTACGGGAGATGGAGTGATAAGTCGCTCAAGAGATTGGCTCTTCTTCCTGGATGGAAGAGAGTGCAACGGGACCCACTGGGGTTTCGATTTCCAGGTGGCGAGAGCTTTGAGGAGTGCCGAACTCGTCTCACTTCCTTTCGTGCCGGTTTTCGAGATTGGCAGGGAGAAAGAATTGTTCTCTGTTCTCATGGCGACATCATTAGGATCTTGATCAACGATCTTCTAGGAAGGGACTTTGCCCACTTTCAACACCTTCACATCTTTCCCGCCTCCTTTTCTCGAGTTCAGATTGAGTTTCCCAAAGGTAAAGAAGAGGGCGTCGCACGATTTCTCTATCTCAATCGAATTGCCGCTCCTGCACCCGTCGCAACGGCCAAGGGCTACCAGGTCGGAGGCGATTAGATGAGTTTCAAATTCGAATCAATAGAACGTTTTGTTGTGGGTACCGTTGGGATGCCAGGTGAACGAGAATTTTTCCTTCAGCTTCGCTCTCAAACTGAACTTCGATCATTCAAGCTTGAGAAGGGTCAGGCAGCAGCGCTAGCAGAGCGGATGCGCGAAATCATCCGTGAGGTGAAGCGTCGCTATGGATTGGGTTACGGTCCATTTAAGCCTGATGATGGCCCGCTTGAGATGCCTGTCGAAAGCGAATTTGCGATCGGTTCGATGAGTCTTACCTGGGATGAAGAAGATTCGATGCTCCTCTTTTCTGCCACTGAAATCCCAGAAGATGCTGCCCTTGAGGTGACGAACCAGGAAGAGGTCGGCGATCTAGCCACGGTAGAGGCGAAATTGACCCTCGAAGAAGCGGCGGAGTTTGCCCGCCGAACCATCAAAGTTGTAGAGGCGGGGAGACGTCCCTGCACCTTCTGCGGTTCGCCACTCGATCCAAGTGGACATCTCTGTCCTCGTGCGAATGGGTATCGACGATGAAACTTGATTCTAAGGAAATGCTAACTGGCGAGTTGAGGATTACTCATCGATTAGTTGATGCATCGAATGCAACTTTGCTGGGAGAAATTGAGGGATATGGAAAAGTCATTTACAAGCCCGTTGCGGGGGAGAGGCCTCTCTGGGATTTTCCGGATGGCACTTTGGCTGGCCGAGAGGTTGCTAGTTACCTCCTGAGTGAGAAACTCGGATTGCATTTAGTCCCCGAAACGATTCTGAGGGAAGGCCCATTTGGTCCAGGGATGGTCCAGCGATGGATTGAGATTGATGCTGATCTAGATCTCATTGAGTTTGGCCAGAGTGAAGATTCGCAACTGCGTTCACTTGCCCTCTTTGATGCCATCATCAACAACACGGATAGAAAGTTCGGCCATCTTCTCGTTGAGTCTAGCGGGCGTCTCTTTGGCTGTGATCATGGTGTCACTTTCCATCGGGAGGAGAAGCTGCGGACAGTTCTCTGGCAGTTTGCCGGACTGGCGCTGACCGAAAGCGAGCTGGCGTTCCTGGATTTGGCGCTTGCCAATTCGAATGAAATTGCGAAAATTTTGAGCGAGCATGTGACCGAGGTGGAGATAGAGGCACTCTTCTCTCGCATCTCAAAACTAAGTGAGCTTAACGCCATGCCCATGCCAAGTGAGGAATGGCCTGCAGTTCCGTGGCCTCCGGTTTAGGAAAGCGCTCGATTCGACAGATTGGCATCGAGAGAAGTCAGTTCATACTGTTTTTCGTTGATTAGTACGCTCTGATAGTGCGCTCCTGGCCATCTCTCACGCTTGCCCCAGTTGAGAAGAACCTCGCCTTTCCGACCCTCTCGCTCTTCAATAGTTATCGCCAGATAGTCGAACCAGTTTCTATCGATGGTCCTTTCACAATGTACGTCTGTGGAATCACTCCTTACGATGCCACTCACCTTGGACATGCCGCCACCTATCTTTCATTCGATCTCATCCAGCGTTACTTGCTTGCGAGCGGTCGCGAAGTGCGCTTTATCGAGAATGTGACTGATATCGACGATCCGCTATTTGAAAGAGCCAATCGAGACAGAGTAGATTGGTCAGAGCTCGGTGCAGGACAAGTTGATCTCTTCCGATCGGATATGGCAGCACTACGGGTACTTCCGCCCAAGGTTTTCGAATCGGTTACGGAAGCGATGCCGAGAATTATCGAGCTGATAGAAAAATTGATTCGTTCAGGCAAGACCTATCGCCTGGGAAGTGATCTTTATCTTGATGGAACGCTTGTGGATGGTTACACGAACTTGCCAATGGCGCTGGATCAAGCGATAGAGCTCTTTGCCAGTCGCGGCGGCGATCCTTCTCGCGAGGGCAAGCATCATCCGCTAGATCCACTGCTCTGGCGAGCAAGCGCTCACGGTGAACCATCTTGGGAGAGTTCTTTTGGGAGTGGGCGACCAGGTTGGCATATTGAATGTAACGCAATCGCGCTGGGAGAAGAAGAAACCTCTACAGCTCGACAGTGGTCGATCGATCTTCAAGGTGGCGGGAGTGATCTCTTCTTTCCGCATCACTTTATGACCGCTCTCCAAGCGCGTGCGATGCAGGGGCGCGATTTTGCGCATCACTATGTCCATGCCGGGATGATTGCTTACCAGGGCGAGAAGATGAGTAAGAGTCGTGGAAATCTCGTTTTTGTCTCTCGACTCATTGCTTCCGGAGTTGACCCCATGGCCATACGAATCGCGTTAATGCTGGGGCATTATCGAAGTGATCGTGAGTGGAGTGATCAAGTCCTTCAGCGAGGAGAAACCCTTCTTAAGCGTTTGAGAATTGCTTTGGGGCGACAGGGGTTAACGAACTATCGTCCGCTCATGAGTGAAATCGCTGCTGATCTGGCCAACGATTTGGATACGCCATCGGCCCTCAAGAAGCTTGATCTCTATCTTGATCGCTCGCTTCAACCCGCGTTTGCTGGGAATGAAGAGATGAGTCCGGGTGCGCTCTCGAGGTTCTTGGATTCAGTTCTTGGTTTGGCTCTCTAGCAAGAACCTAACTGTTCTCTTGGCGTCTTAAAAAGCGCTCAAGTTCTTTCGCTATCGAATCACCAGTCGCCTCTTGGATCTCAGACTCATCTTTGTTCTTTTCCAGTTCCTTGACATAGTCGCCTACTTCGGCATCCTCGCTGGCCATGCGATCAACGCTTTTCTCCCATTCGAGAGATTGATTGCGAAGGTCGGCTTGCGGAAGTGAAATCTCGAGGAAATCTTCGAGAGCCTCAACGAGTGCGAGGGTGGCTTTCGGTGATGGAGTTGTCGAAACATAATGAGGAACTGCCGCCCAGAGCGATACGGAGTTGATATCCCGCTTGAATGCTAGATCGGAGATAACTCCTAATATCCCGGTAGCGCCCTGATAAGTAGAGAGCTCGACATCAAACCTCGCTGCAACATCGGGATGACTTGCTGTGACATTGACTTGGATCGGACGCGAATGAGGAACATCGGCGAGTAGTCCGCCGATAAGTAATGTCAGATCGACCTCGTAATCATCAGCGATATCGAGAAGCTCTGCGCTGAAACCCTGCCATCTCATTGAGGGTTCAGCGCCAAGCACGAGAAGAAAGTCATTCGGTAGCTCTGGAGTGAGCGCAGCAAAGACACGGGTCGTGGGCCAGACAATCTCACGCTCTTTATTCTCTTCACTACGAATGAATGGTCGATTCACTTGGTAGTCGTAATAATCCTCGGGGTCGTATTCGGCGATCAGTTGATGATCCCAATGAGCAAGTAGATGTTGAACGAGTGATGATGCCGATTCACCTGCATCATTCCATCCCGTAAAAGCGACGATCATCACTGGTTTTCGCAGTTGGACGCCATCGATCTGCTGCATGTAAGTACTTTACGATAACCTTGCGCCAATGAGCGTGCTGAAATCTGTTGAAATACCTAGGGCGCGATTTGGACGAGAGCCTTCCTCGCTTCGCAAGGCTCTTGCAGAGCGGGTCGTGGTGGTTGATGGCGCCATGGGGACCATGATTCAGAGCGCCAATCCCACTCTAACGGATTTTGAGGGACACGAGGGATGCAATGAGGTCCTTAATCGCTCTCGCCCGGATCTCATCGCCGAAATTCACCGCGCCTATTTCGCCGCTGGAGTTGATGCGGTCGAGACCAATACCTTCGGTGCTAATCTGGCAAATCTTGCTGAATATGGAATTGAGTCTCAAATCTATGAACTCTCGGTTACTGGAGCAAGAGTTGCACGTGAAGTCGCTGATGAGTTCTCTCGCGATGGCACCCCTCGATGGGTATTTGGATCAATCGGTCCTGGCACAAAGTTGCCAACACTTGGCCATATCACCTATGCAACACTGAAAGAAGCATATTTTGAGAATGCGCGGGGATTGATAGATGGAGGCGTTGATGCAATCATCATCGAGACATCACAGGATCTTCTACAAATCAAGGCAGCGATTAACGGCGCCAGGCAAGCGATCTTGAACTCGACTCGCGATCTTCTTCTCGTGGCACAGATAACGGTTGAGATGACCGGAACAATGCTTCTTGGCAGTGAAACATTGGCGGCTCTCTCGACCATCGAATCACTCGATGTCGATCTGATAGGGATGAATTGCGCGACGGGTCCTGCTGAGATGTCGGAGCATCTGCGTCAGCTTTCGCAATCGACAAACATTCCTATTTCCTGCATGCCTAATGCTGGATTGCCGGTGCTTACCCCCGAGGGGCCGCGTTATGACCTCGGGCCTTCGGAGTTGGCTTCTTCGCTCAAAACCTTTGCCCGCGATTATGGTGTTCGAATCGTTGGAGGCTGTTGCGGGACAACACCATCACACTTAGAGAAAGTAGCGAGAGAGTTTCGAGAATTTCGGTTGGTGGGGCGTCAAGTTCAACCTGATGCCGGCGCAAGTTCGCTTTATCAGTTCGTTCCGTTTCGACAGCAGAACACCTATCTCTCGATAGGGGAACGGAGCAATGCAAATGGATCGAGAGCCTTTAGAGATGCCCTCCTTACCGAAGATTGGCAACGCTGTGTCGATATTGCCAAGGATCAAGTCGCAGAAGGTGCGCATATGATCGATCTTTCAGTTGATTTTGTTGGGCGGGATGGTGCATCCGATATGCGCGAGATCGCCTCGCGATTCGCCACAACTGTAACTCTCCCGATTGTTCTTGATTCAACTGAACCTGCAGTCCTCAAGGCTGGCCTAGAAGCTCTAGGTGGCAAATGTGTTATCAACTCAGTCAATTACGAAGATGGTGTGGGGCCAAAATCTCGTTTTGCGCAGATCATGCCCCTGGTCAAAGAACACGGAGCAGCTGTAATAGCGCTTACCATCGATGAAGAAGGGCAAGCAAGGACTGCCTCGTGGAAGGTGAAGGTTGCAACTCGGTTGATAGAAGATCTGGTTAACAACTGGCAGATGAACTGTGAAGAGATCATGATTGATTGCCTGACTTTCCCGATTGCTACTGGACAAGAAGAGACTCGGCGCGATGGGATAGAAACCCTTGATGCAATCGAAGAACTTCGGCGTCTTTATCCCGAGATTCAGATGGTCCTTGGCGTCAGCAATGTGTCTTTCGGTTTGAACCCGGCAGCGCGCGTTGTCCTCAATTCAGTCTTCCTTCATGAGGCCATGGGACGTGGATTAACTGCGGCGATAGTTCATCCCTCGAAAATTGAACCCTTAGCACGAATAGATGAGAAGGCACGAGAGGTAGCGCTGGATCTGATCTACGACCGAAGGAAATTCGAGGGTGAGAGATGCACCTACGACCCGCTACAAGAGTTTCTTGCCATCTTTGAGGGTGTCGAACTAGTTTCGGCAAAAGCGACAAAGTTCGAGGAGATGATGTCAAAGCCGCTTCGTGAGCGGCTGCAGGTTCGAATCATCGATGGAGAGCGTAAGGGCCTCACCGATGATCTCGACCAGGCTCTCCAAGAGGGAATAGCGCCTCTTGCAATCATCAATGACCATCTACTCGAGGGGATGAAAGTGGTAGGAGAGCTCTTTGGTAGAGGGGAGATGCAGCTGCCCTTTGTTCTCCAATCGGCTGAGGTGATGAAGCAGGCGGTGGCTCATCTGGAACCAAAGATGGAGCGTTCTAGCGCGCAAGATCGAGGGACGATGTTGCTGGCTACCGTCAAGGGAGATGTTCACGATATCGGGAAGAACTTGGTCGACATTATTCTCTCGAACAATGGATACAGAACTGTCAATATTGGTATCAAGCAGACGATCAATCAAATTCTTGACGCAGCCGAGGCTGAGAAGGTTGATGCGATCGGAATGAGCGGTCTCTTGGTGAAATCCACTGTCATCATGCGAGAAAACCTTGCGGAGATATCTTCTCGTGGACTTTCATCGCGGTGGCCAGTAATTCTCGGCGGAGCAGCACTTACTCGCACTTTTGTTGAAGATGACCTTGCTGGTGAATTCGCAGGAACTGTTCGTTATGCGAAGGATGCCTTCGAGGGATTGGATCTGATGAATACCCTCATGGCAATCAAGCGCGGAGAACCAGGAGCCGAGTTACCCCCATTGCGAAAACGTAAGACGGAGCGAAAAGTCAGAGAAGAGAGTGGAGAAGATTTCCGCCGAAGTGAAGTGGCAAGGAACGTGACTATTCCTGCGCCACCGTTTCTTGGTTCGCGCGTAATCAAGGGCGTGCCGCTCGCAGATTATCTTTCGATGCTTGATGAGCGAGCCCTATTTGTGGGTCAATGGGGTCTAGATGGCGCTCGGGGTAGATTCGATGAGATGTGCGAACGAGAGGGTCGTCCTCGACTCCGCGGACTTCTCAACGAGGCAAAAACTTCTGGGTGGATAGATCCCGCGGTTGTTTATGGATACTTCCCTTGTTTAAGTGAAGGGAATGAGTTGGTAATCCTCAGGCACGAAGGGGAGAAGAAGGGCCAGGAGAGGCTTCGCTTCCGGTTTCCAAGGCAAACGAGAGATCGACGGCTCTGTATCAGCGATTTCTTCAGGTCGAAAGATGAGCTTGCACCAGGAGAATTCGATGTAGTCGCATTTCATATAGTGACTATGGGTCACGCTGCATCTCGCGCGACAGCGGCGCTCTTTGAAAAGAACCACTATCGCGAATATCTTGAACTTCATGGGCTATCAGTGCAACTGACAGAGGCCCTGGCAGAGCATTGGCATGCTCGGATACGAGAAGAGCTCGGATTCGCGAGTGAAGATGGGAGGGATGTAAGCGAAATTTTGGATCAAGGTTATCGAGGGTCGCGATATAGCTTTGGTTATCCCGCATGTCCCGATCTAGAACAACAGAAGTTCATTATGGAGCTGCTCGATCCAGAACGTATCGATGTCTCCCTATCAGAGGAGTTTCAGCTACATCCAGAGCAGAGTACTTCGGCGATCGTCGTTCATCACCCAGAGGCGAAGTACTTCAATGCAAATTGAGACCGCAACCCTGAAAGCAATTCTCTGGGATATGGACGGAACTTTGATTGACTCGGAACCGATGTGGATTGAATCGGAACGCGAATTGATGGCGCAATTTGGCTATCTGTGGAGCAAGGCGGATGGTGATATCTGCCTAGGCGGTCCAATGACTCGGGTATGTAAGTACATGAAGGAGAAGAGCCAGAGCGATTTGCCCGAGGAGTGGTTTGGCGATGAATTAAGAAAAAGGATGCTTACTAAGATCGAATCGGGCGTCACTTTCATGCCAGGTTCTTATCAACTCTTGATGGAGGCGAAGGAGCAAGGGATTGAACAAGCACTTATCAGTGCGAGTGACCGACCCATTGTTGATCTAGTGCTCTCTGCAAATCCGGACATCTTCGCCTTTGCAATAGCCGCTGGCGATCTGGAGAGAACTAAGCCAGATCCTTTGCCGTACATTGAAGGAGCGCGTCGTTTCGGAGTTCATCCCAGCGATTGCCTTGTGGTGGAAGATTCGAAGGTCGGCGTTACATCTGGACTGGCTTCCGGAGCCTTGGTTCTTGCGTTAGCTCACTTTGAGCAGATCCCGAACTCGGAGAATGTATTCGTGAGAAATGGACTTGAAGAAGTCTCGCTGGATGATTTGAAAGAGATACATCAACTTTGGCGCAGTAGAAAGGCGCCAATTTAGATGAGCGCACCATTTGCTTTCGGGGACCGGATACAACTTCAGGATGAAAAGGGGCGGATGATCTCCTTTACCTTGACGCCGGGGGAGACCTTTCATACCCATAAGGGATTTCTCAAGCATGATGAGATAGCTGGGTCAGAAGAAGGTTCAATTGTGGTGACTAGCTCTGGGATGAAATTCCAGGCCTTCAAACCATTGCTTGCCGATTATGTGCTTGGAATGAAGCGTGGAGCAACTATCATTTACCCCAAGGATCTGGCACTGATCATCGGTTACGGCGATATCCGCCCAGGAATGAAAGTTGCGGAGGCTGGAGCGGGAAGTGGTGCGCTGAGTATCGCCATCTTGAGTGCAATCACAGATTCGGGTTCGCTCACCTCCTTTGAATTGCGTGATGATTTCGTCCGAATTGCCGAAAGAAATGTCACTGATTTCTTTGGCAAGAAACTCGCACACTGGAAGATTATTGAAGGAGATTTTTCTTCTGCCTCCTCTCTACTGGGAGAGAAAGTCGATCGGGTGATTCTGGATATGTTGGCACCCTGGGAACAGATTGAGGTGGCGAGTCAGATACTTCATCCCGGCGGGGTTCTTATTGTCTATGTGGCAACCACTACCCAACTCTCTAGGACTGCCGAGAAGATCAAAGAGTTGGGGACTTTCTCAGAACCTATGAGCTTTGAGACGTTGCTCAGACCATGGCACCACGAAGGATTAGCGGTGCGACCGGAGCATTCGATGAATGCTCATACTGGATTTCTCACCATTGCAAGACGGGTTGGCCGAGATGGCGTCTTAACTCGAAGACGCAGACCAGCTAAAGGTGCTTACTCGAGCGATATTTAGCCAACGGCCTTAATCACATCGACAACAAAGACCAGAGTCTCTCCCGGCGGAATAGCAGCGCCCGCTCCTTGATCCCCGTATCCAAGATCTGGTGGGATCACTAAGAGTCTTCTGCCGCCTTCCTTGACTCCTAGTAGTCCTTGCTGCCATCCGGCGATGACTCCGGATAGAGGGAACTCGGCAGGTCCAGATGCGAAACTCGATTCAACGAGCTGACCGGAGGTCCATGCCTTGAGCGAGTAGTTGACCGTGAGGAAGGAATTTGCGTTGACAGTTGCACCAGTACCGAGAATCAAGTCGACGGTCTGGAGTTCAGCTGGAGGATCAGTGAGCGGAACTTCGAAAGAAGGCTCCTCACCGAAATTTCCCGTCACAACCGGAATGTTTGAGCTCGGTGCCATAGATTCTCCTGTCTCATCGTTCATGCCACAAGCTGAGAGAGTCGCCAGGAGAGAAAGCACCAGAATCGTCCGTAAAGCTTTCTTCATTCTTGTCAGCCTCCAATTCGCTGAACTTTCAGCCGCCGAACTTTAGCAGTAAGCCAGCGAGCGTCTGAAGTGGGGCGCTAGCGCTAAGTACTCTAAGAGAGTGAGCGAGAACGAAGAGGTACTCAATCTTGGTACCGATGAGAAGACAGAGCGACTTCTCAATCTTGTAATTGCTTTGCTTGGCACGAGAAGTTACATGAAGAAGAGTCAGATTATCAAGGAGATCCCGGGATATTCGGGTTCAATCGAAGCGCGTGAACGGATGTTTGAACGAGACAAAGAAGAGTTGCGAAAGATTAGGATTCCGATTGAGGTCTCTTCACTTGATCCTCTTTTCGATGACGAGCAGGGATATCGCATAGTCAGGTCTGAATATGGATTTCAGTTAGGGAATCTCTCCTCTGAAGAATATCTTGTCATCAACGCAGCTTTTGAACTGATGCGAAGCAAGGTCGAGTCAAAAAATATTCGCGCACTGAGGAGACGAATCCTCGCAGCCAGCTCGGCAACAGAGATCATAGGTGAATCAATAGTCAATGAGATCAGGCATGGCATGGATCTACCTGACGGTCGTGTAGTTGATGTTTTCCTCGCTATCCGAGAGAGAAGAAGGATTGCTTTCTCCTATCAAGGGGAGGCAGTAGGGCCAATTGGTACTCGAGTCATCTCGCCAAGAGCGATAGGACGTAAGAGCGGAGAGTGGTTCGTCATTGGATTTGATCATGAGAAGAAGGGAATGAGAACCTTCAATCTCTTCCAGATTCTGGGAGACATCGAACCTGTAGAGGGCGATTTCAACGAGCAAGAGTTTGATTTCAAGCAAGAATTTGCAGGCGTTCATAAGCAGCTTCACGAGGTGATTGTTCGCGTCGAGAATCAGTACACACCATTCTTCGAAGTGGAAGGGGGCGAGGTAATCAAAGCTGGTGACGTTCTTTCAGAGATTGCTTTTCAGACACCGAATACCGAGAGGCTCCTTCGAATTCTCCTTTCACTCTCTGCTCGCTTTGAAGTTCTATCGCCCGAAACGGTTCGTGGAGATTTGGATGATTTGAGGATGAGGCTGATCAATGGCCGTTGAAACTGCCTTAGACCGAGTCAAGCGAATCCTTGAGCTCATTCCATATCTTCATGGTCGGAGTGAAAGAATTGCTGATCTCGCGGGGGAGTTTGAAGTTCCTGTCGAGATCATCACGCGCGACCTTGAAATTGCCTTTATGTCAGGGATGCCGGGGTACACACCTGATCTGCTTATCGAGATAGCTTTGGAATCAGACCTGGCGTCTGTGCAAGAGCCGCAATCGCTCGATCTACCTCCTTCGATGGAGGTTGGGCAAATCGTGGTTCTCTTCCTTGGTGTCAAGACACTCTTGAGTTTTCTTGACTCATCTGATCCCTCCCGTGAAGTGGCAGAGAAACTTCTACGGCGAATTGAAACGCTCTTAAGGAGTGATCAAGTGACGGCAGTAGAAATGGAAGTCTTAGAAAGAGAAAAGCTAATTCTTCGTTCGATACATAGAGACGAGAATCTCTCGTTCGATTATCTTCCACTCACCGGTGTGAGATCTTCGTCGCGCCTGGTGCGACCAATCGAGATTTATTGGCGTTCAGGTCAGCCTTTGGTACGAGCGTATGACATTGAGGCTAAAGGGATTAGGAATTTCCTTATCATGCGGATGAGCGAGATACGCAGCGATCTGACTCACGCGGACCCCGATAACCATGTGAGCAGTAATTCTAAGGAACCGAAGTTGATCCACGCTGTGCTGTCACGAGATGCTCTTTGGTGGACGAAGCGTTACGCCGCCTTCATCAGTGAGATGGAACTTGATAGTCAAGAGGGAAGAGTTTCTCTGACAATTGAATACTGGGACGAGAAATGGTTGGTGCGTATCCTGGCCTCAATCAGCGACTTAGTACTTTCAGTGAGGGGAATACCTGAACTTGACGTGAAGATGCGGGAATATTTAGAAATCGCTGTGTAAACGGTCTTTTCTCGTCTAATTGCTACTGATAAACTTCGCATCGCACTCGGTCCACTTGGCCCAGAGCACAGTTCTATCGACCTGGGGGAAAAATGAAGTCACTTCTTCTAACAAGCAGCCAGACAATAATCGTTCTCCTGTTACTTGCATTGGTGTTGTTTGGTGCCAAACGCCTACCTGACTCTGCCCGTTCGCTTGGCCGCTCAATGCGTATATTCAAGAGTGAGATGAAGGCCCTCGAGGGAGACGAAAAGACTGACGATGGGGAGCAGAAGGCCTAAGTCGTAGTTCAATCGTAGGTTCTCGCTCATGGCACGTAACCGTGAAGGACGCATGCCCGTTCTGGCTCACCTCGCGGAGTTCCGGAAACGAATTGTCAGGGCGCTACTTTTTGTTGTGTTGTTCGCTCTAATCGGATGGATTTTCTATAACCCTATAGTTGAGCAGTTAACTCTGCCGATTTGTGACCTTGCCGCGGCGAGAGCGAGTGGATCTGACGAATGTGGCAACCTTTTCGTTGGCGGTGTTCTCGGCCCACTCAATCTCAAGATTAAGGTCGCCCTCATTACTGGAATCATTCTTGCCACACCATTCTTGCTTTATCAACTCTGGGCATTTATAGCCCCGGGACTCCATAAACGCGAAAAGAAGTACACAGTGGGTTTTATTGGAATCGCGACGCCGTTTTTCGCGATGGGAGTTGCCCTTGGCTATTTCATCCTTCCATTGGCAGTCAAGGTACTTCTCGGATTTACGCCAAGCACTTTAGAGAACTTGGTTCGTTTTGACGAATATCTCGATTTTGTCATACGTCTCATTCTGGTTTTTGGGATTGCCTTCGAATTGCCTGTCGTACTAGTTTCGCTCAACCTCCTTGGATTAGTCCGAGGACAAGCGATGATCAAGCCATGGCGTATCGCAGTTTTCTCAATCTTTTTCTTCACTGCAGCTCTTACGCCCACCGGTGATCCGGTAACCATGGGTGCACTCGCACTTCCTTTAACTATTCTCTATTTTGGTGCTTGCGGTCTTTCCATATTCCTAGACAAGAGACGCGGAAAGGATTCACCAAAGATCGCCGATGATGAATCCGAAGATATAGAACCAGCCAAACCGATCGATGAAGTGTGATGAACGATAACCCTTGGATCATTGTTTCAAACAGATTTTCAGGCAGAGGCAGGGCAGGCGCAAGAAGTAGTAATCTCAACGAGAAGATCAAAGCAAGGGGTCATTTCGCGACTGAGGTGAGTGGCAACACACTAGAGAGCTGCTTGGTCGAGTTGAGAGCAAACTTGGTGAGCAATTCGCCACGTGGGATTCTCATAGTTGGTGGTGATGGTCTCGTCAATGCCGTTGTCTCAGAAGTACATAAAGCTGCAGGAAATACTCCGATATTGGTGGTGGCTGAGGGAACGGGTAATGACTTTTCCCGCACCTGTGGAACTTTTGGCCTGTCGGACGATGGTTTGGTTGACCTGATCTGTAGAAAAGATCCTCACCGCCTAGACCTACTCCTGATAAATGAGCGACCATGCGTCGAAATTGCGGCTACTGGCTTTGATGCAAATGTCAATCGTCGGGCAAATGCTATGAGACGGGTGAGGGGCAAGCTGAAGTATGTCGTGGCGATGTTCCAAGAACTTATCCGTCTCAAAGCAATTAGTTATCGATTGATCTTGGATGGAAATGAAATGACCTTCAACGCGCTCTTCGTAGCTGTTGCAAACTCAGCCTCATACGGCGGCGGAATGCGGATTTCGCCCAATTCGGCACCTGACGATGGATTGATTGAAGTTGCGGTCCTGGAACCGGTATCTCGCTTTGAGTTACTCAGGGTCTTTCCAAGAGTCTTTTCTGGTACTCATATCGACCACGCACGCTTCAAGGTCTATCGAGGCGTTGAAGGCAGGCTTGAGGCAGAGACTTCCGTGTATGCAGATGGAGAAGATTTCGGCACTCTCCCCATCGATTTTCGAGTTCTTCCCAACGCCATACGAGTGTGGAAGTCCTCATGACACTTTCACCGGCGGAGAATTTCATACGCACTAAGAAAGGTAAGGCGCACCCAGTAACCCGAAAGTTCGCATCACTTTATCCCTTTGAACTGGACGATTTTCAGATCAAGGCTTGCCAAGCGCTCGAAGACGAAAAAGGAATCCTCGTGGCGGCTCCAACCGGATCAGGAAAAACTGTTGTGGGTGAGTTCGCGATCTTCCGGGCCTTGGAGGAAGATCGAAAATGTTTCTACACCACTCCAATAAAAGCGCTCTCGAATCAGAAGTATTTAGACCTTGTCGAGGCTCACGGAGCTGAGAGAGTTGGACTCTTGACCGGCGACACAAATGTTAACTCCGATGCGCAGATTCTAGTTATGACTACTGAGGTACTGAGAAATATGATCTATGCGCAGTCGCCAGCCTTGGAAAACCTTGCTTTTGTTGTCATGGATGAAGTTCACTACCTAGCAGATAAGTTCCGTGGAGCGGTCTGGGAAGAGATCTTGATCCACCTCGATCCTGAAGTTCTCGTTGTATCACTTTCTGCAACTGTTTCAAATGTTGAGGAATTTGGTGAATGGTTGGGGACGGTACGAGGGCGCACTGAAGTGGTTCTGAGCGAGGATCGTCCCGTTCCGCTCTATCAACATGTTCTTGTCGGTCATCGATTGCTCGACCTCTTTGAATCCCCGGGAAGAATCAATAAGGATTTGCTCCGTGAAGAACGACGGGCACTACAACGCACTCAGTTCAAAGGAAGGGGACGCGATAGCGGTGTATTCGATAAGAGCGAGATCATCTCAAAGCTAGATGATGAAGGGTTGCTGCCTGCCATTTTCTTTATCTTCTCACGAAATGGATGCGATCTCGCTGCTAAAAGGTGTTTTCGAGACGGCATCGATCTAACCTCTGGATATGAGAAATCGCAGATAGCCGAATATGTGCAGAGCAGGACTTCGCATCTGCCCGCAGAAGACCTAGCAGCGTTGGAGTTTCATGAATGGGCGGCGATTTGGGAACGTGGAATAGCGGTACACCATGCTGGACTCCTGCCCTTGTTCAAAGAAATGATCGAAGGTCTCTTCAAGGAGGGTCACCTCAAAGTGGTCTTCGCAACAGAGACATTAGCGCTAGGTATCAATATGCCAGCAAGGACTGTTGTCCTTGAGAAGTTGATCAAGTGGAATGGTGAATCGCATGTGATGATCACCCCGGGTGAATACACACAGTTGACTGGTCGAGCAGGACGTCGCGGTATCGATATTGAAGGTAACTCAGTGATTCTCTGGACCCCTGCAATTGATGCAGCTATGGCTGGCAGTCTTGCAGGCACGAGAACTTACCCTTTGAGGTCTTCATTCACCCCAACCTACAATATGAGTGCGAACCTGATTAACCGGCTGCCTATCTCGAGGGTTCTTGATTCACTCTCCCTCTCCTATGCTCAGTTTCAAGCGGATCGTTCTTTAAGCGGAGTCATTGATCAGATTGCGAAGAATCAAGATGCGCTGGCGCTACCCCTGCCGACCTGTGATCAAGGTGACTTTGCCTCATATTTTTCGATACGGCTGGAGATAAAGGAACTGGAGAAATCCTCGATTAATGAACGTGGATCGAGGAGACATAAGGCTCTCGAAGAGCGAGCGGAACGGATAACGATTCTTCGCCGGAGGTTGAGAGAACATAGTTGCCATAGCTGCCCCGAGCGAGAAGACCATTCCAGGATCTACGAGAAGAGGTCAAAGCTAGAGCGCGACACACTCGCACTCTCACAAAAAGTTGAGTCCCGTCGAAATGTCATTCCCAAGACTTTTGAGAGAGTCCTTCAAGTTTTGCGAGAGCTTGGATATGTCGAGGCGGAGCGCTTGACCGATTCTGGCAAGAAGTTGCTGGGTGTATTTGCCGAATCGGATCTCTTGGTTGCGGAGTTGATTAAAACAGATGTGCTTTCAGCTCTCGAAGTGGCCGATCTACCAGCAATCCTTAGTGGATTGCTGTTCGAGGCCAGGGGCGAAGAGAAGCAACTGCCAAGGATTCCGAAGTCGATAAGCGAAGCTGTGCGCGATGTGGTGACCCTGTGGGCAAGACTCGAAACTATCGAGGCAAAACATGGGCTTGCAACGCAACGTGAGCCGGATTTCTCCATGAGTTGGAGCGTGAGCAGATGGAGTCACGGTGGAAGCATCTCGAGTGTCTTGCGGGAGAGCGATCTTTCAATTGGGGACTTTGTCCGTCACATCAAGCAGATCATTGACTTGCTTGGCCAATTGATTTCAAGTGACACCATGAATTCGGCTCGGTACCAAGAAGCGCTGAAAGTCATTGATCGAGGCATCGTCAGATATGCATCGGTGAGCGCGTGAGGCTCTTAGTAGATTCAGCCTCGCTCTGGTACAGGGCGTTTTACGGAATGCCTGAGACGCTTCTTAGTCCACGAGGCGAGCCAATCAACGCCATCAAAGGGTTTTTCGATGGCTTCTCCGCGATCGTGGCACGTTATCGGCCAACCGAAATTGCACTTTGTCTGGATGGCGACTGGAGGCCCGGGTGGCGGGTTGAGCTTTTTCCGGCATACAAAGCAAACCGTCTAGATGACGAAGGAGATGAAGCAGAACCCGATTTTCTCACCCCGCAGATTGAACCCTTGTTACAAATTGCGAAATTGGCTGGGCTCGCCATCGTCGAAGCTGATTCACAGGAAGCTGATGACGTCATTGCATCACTAGCTGTGAAGGCACCGGCAGATGTACGAGTGATGACCGGAGACCGCGATCTCTTCCAGCTCATTCGCCACTCGGAGATGATCCGAATCATTTACCTAGCGAAGGGGATTCAGAATCACGATCTCGTCGACCGCGCATACATTGAGTCCCGTTATGGAATCCCTGCACATCGATATCACCTCTTTGCGGCGATCCGTGGAGATGCATCAGACGGTTTGCCTGGGATCAAAGGAATAGGGGAGAAGGGCGCAGCCGAGATTGTCGCTCACTTCGATTCTATGGCTGAGGTCATACGAGCTGCAGATGCCTCCGATCCGCGGTTGCGACCGCTTCACCAAAAGAAGCTTCTTGCTGATCGAGATTATGCCAAGATCGCGGAGCAACTAGTCACCTGCCGAACCGATCTGGAGCTGAATGACTCTGGTTTGGCATCTTGGCGCGAGCGCGCCGATCTCATCTCTTTTCGAAAATTTGGAAAAGAGCTCGGTTTAGGAAGCACGCTGGAGCGCCTTGTCGCAACGTTGGATCTAACGTGAAAGGTTTTTTCAAGTTTGTTGCTCTCAGTGCTGCTGCTTTGGTGGTCGGGATCTTCTTCTCGTTTGGTTTCGAACCATATTCGCGATGGTATGCACCGTTTGTCTCACTAATACTGATGATCCTGCTGTCAAAGCCATATCCGACCAAGGTTCGCTTCGGTCTTTGGTATCTCTTTGGTCTTGGCTTTCTCGGACCGCTTCTTCACTGGACTTCGATATATGTGGGCGCCATGCCTTGGATCATCTTGACTCTCGGCCAATCGTTTTTCTTCGCCTTATTAGCGTTTGGGCAACATAGGACCGCTCTCTCCCCGTTTGTATTCGCCTCGCTCTTTGCGGTGAGTGAGTTCTTGCGAGCTACCGTGCCCTTCGGCGGCTTCGGGTGGGGGCGTTTAGGTTTCTCACAGCTTGATGGACCCATCCAGGGTTGGTTACGGAT
>Ga0208048_1000664_pt1 | contig 18293 bp, 11 predicted proteins | sample Malawi_45m_30L_FD_184163 | JGI IMG/M metagenome (GOLD analysis project Ga0208048, IMG submission 184163) | Freshwater microbial communities from Lake Malawi, Central Region, Malawi to study Microbial Dark Matter (Phase II) - Malawi_45m_30L... | ecosystem: Environmental > Aquatic > Freshwater >...
AGCGTGCGGCGCGCAGGGTCCATCGTGGTCTCCCAAAGCTGCACGGCTTCCATTTCGCCCAGCCCCTTGAAGCGCTGGACCTCGATGCCGCGACGACCGACATCGTGCAGTGTGTGCAGGATGCCGGGGATGTTCGCAACCTCGACGAGCTCGTCCTTCGAGGGATCGGACTTGGTGTTCGCGCGGCCGCCACCGACGGCTTGCTTGGGCTCGCCATTGCCTTCCTCGTCGGCGTCCGCGGCAGGCACCGCATCGTCGGCCTTGGCCTTGGCGCCCTTTTCGGCGCGGAGCAGCCAGCCGTACCGCGTGGACAGCTTCTCGCCGGTCACGCTCTCTTCCTGCACCAGTCCGAAGTCGGCGATGTCGAGGCCCGACTGCGCGAGCTGGCCGAAGAGGCGCTCGAGTTCGGAGTTCTCATGAAGTTCGCGCATGCTCTCGGCGGGCAGGCTGCGTTCCTGTGCCACGCGAGCGGCATCGGCCTCGGTCCAGCAAAGCGCATCGCCGCCGCCCCAGCTCACGAGGTACCGCGGGAGGTGGCCCTGGCCCGTCGGGTCGTTGGCGCGCTCGGCCAGCAGCCGCGTGAAGACGATGCCGCGGCGCTTGCTCACCGTGACGAGCTCGTCGAGGCGGTGCAGCTGGCGCAGCACGCGCTGCAGCGCATCGCCGTCGATGGTGCGCTCGATCGAACCATCGGCGCCGCGCACGACGAGCACCGCACGCTTGAGCGCGAGGCCCGCGAGCGTGTCGCTCATCTGCTTGTCGTTGAGCACATACTGCCCGGTCTTGCCGCGGCTGACGCGATAGAGCGGCGGCTGCGCGATGTAGATGCGGCCCTGACGGACGAGTTCCTGCATCTGCCGGAAGAAGAACGTGAGCAGCAGCGTGCGGATGTGGCTGCCGTCGACGTCGGCGTCGGTCATGATGATGATGCGTCCGTAGCGGAGCTTGGCCGGGTCGAGTTCATCGGCGATGCCGCACTGCAGTGCCTGGATGAGGGTCTGGATCTCCTCGAAGGCAAGCACCTTGTCGAGGCGGCAGCGTTCGACATTGAGCAGCTTGCCCCGCAGGGGCAGGATCGCCTGGTGGACATGGTCGCGGCCGCCCTTGGCGCTGCCGCCTGCGCTGTCGCCTTCGACGATGAAGATCTCGGTGCGCTCGACATCATTGCTCGAGCAATCGGCGAGCTTCTGCGGCAGCGCGTTGTCGCCCAGGGCGCTCTTGCGGCGGATGAGGTCGCGCGCGCGGCGGGCGGCTTCGCGGGCCTCGGCGGCGAGCACGGCGCGCTGGCAGATCTTCTTGGCTTCGGCGGGATTGCGGTCGAGCCACGCGGCGAGCTCCTCGCCCACGGCCTGGCTGACGAAGCCCTCGATCTCCTCGTTCAGGAGCTTTTCCTTCGTCTGGTTGTTGAACTGCGGGTTCGGGAGCTTGACGCTGATCACCGCGGCCAGGCCTTCGCGCAGGTCGTCGCCGGTGGGAACCAGGTCCTTGATCAGGCCCTTCTCGCGCGCGTAGCCGTTGATGACGCGGGTGAGCGCCGTCTTGAAGCCCACCACATGCGTGCCGCCGTCGGGATTGCGGATGTTGTTGCCGAAGGCGAGCAGGTTCTCGTTGGTGCCGTCGGTGTACTGGAGCGCGATGTCCGCACGCAGGCCACGGGCATCATCCGTGCGCGTGATGCCGATGCAGCTCGACACCGTGGTGCGGCCGGAGTTCAGGAACTGCACATAGGCGCGGATCCCGTCCTGGTCGTGGAAGACGACATCGCGCACGCGGCCAGAGGCATCGACGCGCTCGTCGACAAGCCGGATCTTCACGCCGGGGTTGAGGTACGCGAGCTCACGCAGGCGGAACTCCAGCGTTTCGAAGCGGAAGTTCGTGTCGGGGAAGACCTGCGTGTCGGGCAGGAAGCGGATGGTGGTGCCACGCTCGGCAGCCGGCAGGTCGGCGCGCACCCTGTGCAGGGGGTGCGTGACCTTGCCGCGCTCGAAGCCGATGCTCCACTGCACGCCGGCCTTGCGGACGATGACCTCGGTCCACTCGCTGAGGGCGTTCACGCACTTGACCCCGACGCCGTGGAGGCCGCCGGAGACCTTGTACGCGTTGTTGTCGAACTTGCCGCCGGCGTGCACTTCGGTCAGGATCACCTCGACCGCGGGGCGGCCGTTGATCTTGGGATTCTCGTGCTTCATCGGATCGACCGGCATGCCGCGGCCGTCGTCGGACACGGTGCAGCTGCCATCGACCCCGATGCGAACATCGACCGCGGTGGCGAAGCCGGCCATGGCTTCGTCGATGGCGTTGTCCACGCACTCATAGACCAGGTGGTGAAGGGCGTTCAGCCCCGTGCCGCCGACGTACATCCCGGGGCGCTTGCGGATCGCCTCGAGCCCCTCGAGGACCTGGATTTCCTCGCTGGTGTACTTCTCCGGTGCGGCCGTGGTGGGATCGGTTGGGGTGGTCTGCTCGGTCATGGACCCTGCGCCTTGGGGGGCTCGATTGGGGGGTGAAATGCACCCCGCCGGGGAGCCCCGAAAGTGTACCGGGAAGGGGGGTGCCGGGCATCATCGCCGCGGTCGTGCCGAGGCCGAGAATCCCGGCGCAAAGTCGGTGTTCGGCGGTGCGTTTGCCTGGGCTAATCTCTGCAGGCCCTAGCTCGTCATGGACGATGAGAACAGGCTACGACACGGAGGTCTGGTCATGGATCGAGAGCAGCACAAGGGGATCGAAGGGCTCAACCATGCAGGCGATGCCTGTGGGGCGAGCGATCTGCTCGCGCTCGATGGATCGCTGCCTCGTTACGACCTGGTGGCCGATGGCGCGGCGTCGACCCTGGCGCGACGGTCGATCCTGTTGATGGGCATGGGCCTCTTGGCAGCCTGCACCACAGCGCCCACGACCTCAAGCACCTTCCTCGTGCCCGAACCCATCTGGCCTGATCCGGCTCGGCCTAGCGGCCCCGCTCCGCGCGTGGCGTCGGAGCCCGCCGCAGCAGGATCGACCTCGACCAACGTCGCTCCTGACAAGAATGCCAAGGCCATCGATGGCGTCATCCCCCGCACCCGTTGGGCCCGCGGCACGCCTGACACCAAGGATCTCAACAAGATGATCGTGCCCATCAAGTGGATCACGATCCATCACGATGGACTCGATTCGCCGATGACGGAGACCAGCATGGATGCCTCGGCCGCGCGCATCGAGTGGATCCGTTGCGGCCACCGCGGCCGGGGATTCAGTGACATCGGCTACCACTACATCATCGACCGCGAAGGCCGCGTCTGGGAAGGACGCAACATGCGCTGGCAGGGCGCGCATGTCTCCAAGCGCAACGAACAGAACATCGGCATCCTGGTGATGGGCAACTTCGACATCCAGAATCCATCGTCGCGCCAGCTCGATGGACTGCGGGCACATGTCAGCACCTTGCAGGTCCGGCACAATGTGCTGTCGGGGCGCGTGCTGACCCACCGTGAGTGGTCCGGCGCCCGGACCGCGTGCCCCGGGAAGAACCTGCAGACTGCAGTCAACGAAACGCGCCGCAAGAACGCCTGGCGGCGCTGATCATTGCCCCAGCACAGCGCCCGATCGCACGGATCCGGCGGTGGCGCGACCATCCAGCGCCGGTCGTGGGGACTCACTCCTGCCCACGGTCGCTTGAGGGACCCGTTGGCGATTCGTCCGGCAGCCCCGCAGCCCGGCGAAGCCCTCGCTCGGCACGGTCATCATCCTTCTTCAGCAGCGATTCAAGTTGATCGTCGCCGCGCTCCTGCCGTTGCACGAGCTTCCACGCGAGCCACGCGACGGCAAGCATGCTGAGCGACATCAGGAGCAGCGACCAGATCATCGGTTGGCCTCGTGGAACCAGGGACGGACAGAACGATAGGCCGTGCGGAAGCGCTCGATGGCGACGGGCTCGCCCGCAGGCGTGCACTCGTCCTGTTCGCGAAGGTGCCGCGTGGCGTGCGCGGCATCCTGCCAGCACCCGGTGCCAATGCCAGCGAGCAGCGCAGCACCGTAGGCGCCGCCGTCGGTGACCTGCACGGTGCTCGTGCGCACCGCGAAGGCATCGGTCAGGAGCTGTCGCCACCACGCACTGCGAGCACCGCCTCCCGAGAGTCGGATCGAACGCGGCGTGAGCCCGATCGCACGCATGGCATCCAGGCCATCGACGAGACCCATGGTGATGCCCTCGAGGACCGCCCGGATGAGGTGCGCGCGCGTGTGCGCCGGCGTGAGCCCGAGGAACGCCCCGCGCGCTTGGGGATCGGCGTGGGGTGAGCGCTCGCCGGTCAGGTAGGGCAGGAAGATCAAGCCGTCGCAGCCAGCCGGTGCAGCCGCAGCGAGCTCGATCATGAGTGGATAGGCATCGACGCCGGCGCTCAGTGCAGCCTCGGCAAGATCCGGCGTCAGGGTGCGCCTGGCCCACTGCAGGCTCCCACCTGCACTGAGCATCACGCCCATCAGGTGCCAGCGACCGGGCATCGCGTGGCAGAACGCATGGAGGTTTCCATCGGGGCTTGCGCGCCAACGATCGCCCGCGGCGAAGACCACGCCGCTCGTGCCGATCGTGCAGCTCACCTGGCCATCATCGATGATGCCCGTGCCAAGGGCCTGTGCAGCCTGATCGCCTGCACCAGCCACGATCGGCAGGCCGGCGGGAAGCCCGGTGGCCGCTGCCGCCGACGCACCCAGCGGTGCGCACACCTCGTGCGATTCGTGCAGCGTGCCGAGTCGATCCATGGGCAGCTTGAGATCGCGGCACATGGATTCGCTCCAGCGTCGATTCGCACAGTCGAGCAGGAGCATGCCGCTCGCATCGCTCATGTCGGTGGCGGCGGTGCCCGTGAGTGCGAATCGGACATCATCCTTCGGCAGGAGCACATGGCGTGCCGCTCGCGCGATCGAAGGCTCGTGCTCCATGACCCACGCCCATTTGGGAGCCGTGAAGCCCGGGAGCAGGCGGTTGCCTGTGCGCGCGATGAGTTCCGCGGTGCCGATCGAGCGCTCGAGCCGTTCGCACTGCGGTGCGCTGCGCTGGTCGTTCCACATGATGGCCGGCGCGAGGGGCTCGCCATCGTCCCCGACGAGGCACAGGCCGTGCATCTGCCCGGTGAGACCGATCGCCTGCACGCCCGCCGCGCGCGGATGCCCCGCGAGCTCGCGCAACACCTCGATCGCCGCGCGACGCCAGATCCGTGGATCGGTCTGCGCCCATCCTGCACGCGGCGTCTCGAAGGCGTATTCGCGCGTGGCCGAGGCGACGACGGCACCATCCGGCGCCACGAGCAGTGCCTTCATCGAGCTGGTGCCGACATCGAGTCCGATCAGCATGCTGCCGCACTCTAGCGGCGCTCGATGCGATGGGTCGACGCAATGGCACACCATGTCCATCGGATGGCACGGTGTTCAGCGTTCATGGTGACCGGGCCTGCTCACTTGGCCACGATGCGCTCGGCCGCGATCATCGCGGCGCCATCCGGGCCGACTGTCGCGACGGTGCCCTCGACCACCACGCGTGCGCCGGGCTTGAGCCCCCCTTGGCCAAGCAGCGTGTGGGGAATGGGCGCACCGTCGGCTCCGTTCGCCACGACCGCGATCGACATCCTGCGCAGGTTCTCGCGCGGTTCGCAACAGAAGTCCCACGGGGTCGCGCAGTGATCACCCGCGGGCTCGTCCTCTCCGCAGAGCTTCACGCTCGGATCGACGATCGTGACCATGGCCCGGTCAGCGAGGAAGGGATCCTTGCTGCCGCCAATGCGACCGATCACGATCACGCGGTCACCTTGCTTGGCCGCTGGCTTCATGGCGCCCACGCCGATCGGCTCGCCAGTCGGGGCAGTGGCGAAGAGCGCCGTTGGGAACGTGCCCTCGGGAGCCGCGGCGGCGGTGGGTGCGGCCCGATCCTGACGCGCGTGGCTGTGATCATGGTCATCGCCCTTGCCGCCGCAAGCGACAAGGATCACGGATGAGGCGAGGATGAGCGTGTTGAGTCGGTGCATACCGGGATCCTTCAGTGTGGTCCAAGAGTGGTGAGTCATGTCGTCCGCAGCGCCTCGGGCGTCGGCAGCCCGATCCAACGCCATGTGCTGAGGAAGGCCGCGACGATCGCGACGACGAAACCCGTCACGACGGCCAGAAGCGTGGCACGGGCATCGAACTGCAAGGCGAACGTCCCCATGCTGAATTCGACAAGCATGCCGCCGAAGAGCCACTGCGCCAGCAGGCCACCGGCAGCGGCGCCGCTGGCCGCCACGATCGTGCACTGCAGGAGGACATCGAGGATGACTGCATGGCGCGGGTACCCGAGCGTTTCCAGCACCGCGTTCTCGCGCACGCGCTCGCTGAAGGCAGCGGCCAGTGCGCTCGCGCCGCCGAGCGCGGCGGCGAGTGCCATGAGCGTGGCCACGACCGCCACGAGCACGCGCACTGGTGCGAAGAACGCCAGCAGCGACGCGTAGTAGTCGCGTTCGGCCAGGACGGCGAGTTCAAGATCGAGCCGCGAGAGCGTGAAGGCCTGCACGTCGCCGATCGTCGCGCGGTCGAGATCCACGATCACGCACGAGATCGTCTCGCGCCGCATGAGCGTGGTCAGGTCTTCCAGGGGCATCCACCACTCGCCGTCGATCGTCGACCCCGGCGCCTGCATGGTGCCCACGATCGTGAGCGGTGCGCCGGCCAGCACGATGCGGTTGCCGATGGCCGTCGAGGGATCCACGCCGAGCCGGCGCATGGCGCTCGCCCCGGCAATGACTTCGCCCGCGCCGCGCTCGGGCCAGCGCCCCTGCGTGAGTCGCACATTGGGGTGGACCAAGAGCGCCGCTGGACCGACGCCGCGCACAAGGCCGTTGTCACTCGCAGCTTCGGCGCCATCCACGGCGATCGGCAGCGCCACATGCGTCTCGGCACTCACATGCTCCATGCCGGCGGTCCGCCGGATGCCCTGCACGCTCGCCGAGAGCACGCCCGGCACACGCGCGCCGATCTCGCTGCGCTCAAGCGATTCCTCGCTGCCTGCACCCATGACGAGCACGCGCGAAGGCGAGGCCGTCGATCCAAGCGCTGACTCCATGCCGCCAAGGAAGGCCGATGCCGTGGCGATGAGCGCGCCCGCCACCAAGGATCCCATCAGTGCGAGCAGGGTCCGCCCGCGCCCGCGCGCGAGCCCGCGCAGCGAGTACTCCAGCGGCAGCATCGTCATGAGGCACCCCGCAAGAGATCGACCAGCCGCGCGCGCGACGCCGACCACGCTGGAATCGCCGTGGCCAGCAGTCCTGCCGCAAGCGCCACCGCCGCCGCCACGATGAAGATGGCAGGATCGAGCCGTGGCGTGATCGAGACGCCTTCCATGGTGAAGGCCAGCCCGGCACGCACGAGACTGAACCAAGCTAGGCCTGCGCCCAGAAGGCCCCCGAGCCCGCCCACCAGCGCACCCTCGGCGAGCACGATGGCGCTGATGCCGCCATCGGTGAAGCCGAGCGTGCGCAGGACCGCGAACTCGCGCGAACGATGCCGCGTGATGTTGACCATCGTCGTGGCGAGGAGCCCGAACGCAGCGAGCACCGCACCTATGCCGATGATCGAACTGAAGCCTGCGAGCGCGACCACATCACGCGCTGCGCGGGCCACGAACGCCGTCTGCGGGCGAGTCGCGGTGGGGGCCTCGTCAGCCTTGAATCGATCATCGATGGTCCGCGCCACATCCTCGAGCCGCGCTGGGTCGCTCACCGTCACATCGAACTGCGTCACGATGCCGCCAGTTCCCCCGCGCGCAGCCCGCTCCTGCAGGTAGGCCAGGTGCGTGAGCGCGCTGTTGCGCCACTGCGGGTCATCGCTCTCGAGGATGCCATCGACCACGACATCGATGCCCGCAGCCGTCAGGGATGACCCGACGCGCAGGCCACGCCGAGCCGCGAGCTCGCGCCCGACCAAGGCGCCATTGCCGTGGCTGGCCCAGGCGTCGATCGAGCCGGCTGCCAGTCGTGGCGCCATCGCGCGTAGGTCATCGACCGGCACACCACGGAAGGTCACCACATCAAGCGAGGCGCGGCAGTTGGAGACGACGATCTTCACTGGGACGACGGCTGCCACGCCGGGCAGCTCGGCGATCTGGCGGTCGTACCGCTGCGGCAGCGCGCTCGCGAAGGGACAGAACCGGTTCTCGCGGTAGACGATCAGCCGTGTCTCGCCCGCACGTGTGGTCGTGGCATCGCGCACGCCAAGATCGATGCACGCGATCGCCGCGGCGAGCGACGTGGTCAGGGCGACACCCGCGACCAGGGCCACGGTGCGAAAGCGCTGGCGGCGTGCGCTACGGAGCGCGTAGCGGATCCTGCTCAGGAGCCTGCTCATCGTGCAGCCTCCACGGCGGCGAGCCGTCCCTTCTCCAGCCGCACGGTCCGTTCCGCGCGACGCGCGATCGAGTCATCGTGCGTGACCATGACGATCGTCTGGCCGCGCTCGGTGTGCAATCGGGCGAACAGGTCCATCACGGCATCAGCGTTGGTGCGGTCGAGATCACCGGTGGGCTCATCAGCGAGGAGCAGCGTGGGCTGCGTCACCAGAGCGCGCGCGATCGCCACGCGCTGTTCCTGGCCGCCCGAGAGTTGCCGCGGCAGGTGACCATGGCGCGTCGCCAAGTCGACCGACTCGAGCGCCTCGACCACCCGTCGATGCCGCTCGGCCGCGGTCAGATCGTGCAGGAGCAGCGGCAGCTCCACGTTCTCGTACGCCGACAGCACGGGTACGAGGTTGTAGAGCTGGAACACATAGCCGACATGTCGCGACCGCCAGCCTGCCAATTGGTTTCGATCGAGCTGCGCGAGGTCGGTGCCATCCACGAGCAGCTCGCCGGAACTGGCGCGGTCGATGCCGGCAAGCAGGTTGAGCAGCGTGGTCTTCCCGCTGCCGCTGGGACCCATCAGCGCGGTGTAGGAACCACGCTCGATCGAGAGTTCCAGGTGATCGAGCACGTGCACGACCTCGCCGCCGCGCTGGTAATCCTTGCAGAGCGATCGACAGTCGATGAGGCTCATGGCGTTTCCTCCTTGGGCGTGATGCGCGTGCCATCAGGCAGCGAGGCGTGCGAGGGATGCACGAGCACCTCACCCGGCCGGATGCCTTCGGCGGCGATGAGCCATCCGTCGCCGGTGTCGACCGCTTCGCCAAGATCGACGCGGCGCAGCCAGCCGCCATCCATGACCAGGACGGTGGCGCGTGAGCCATCGCGCACGACCCACTCCGCCGGGACCACGACCTGCGTGCGCGCAGCACCGGTGGTGCTCGATCCGGGCACCATGATGCGCACGCGCGTGAGCGTGTCCGGGCGCAGGAGCCCGTCGGCATCATCGAGGCCGATCTTGACCTGCAGCGTGTTCTTGGCGATGTCGGCCCTGAAACCACCCACGAGCACCGTGCCGTGGAAGGTCCGCCCCTTGAAGGCATCGACCGTGACGTCGGCAAACTGGCCCGGCAGCACGCTGCCCGCATCCGCGAGCGGTACGTCGCAGCGCACCTGGACCTTGGCGGGATCGAAAAGTGCGAACATGGCACCCTCGTTCTCCATGTCGCCGCCGATGCGCTCGCCCGGCTCCACGCGCCGTTCGAAGATCACGCCGTCGATCGGTGCGACCACGCTGCACCGCTCGACATCGAGTGCAGCTCGTTCCCAAGCACCTCGCGCCATGAGTTCGGCCCCCTCGGCGCGGGCGAGCTGCGCCGTTGCCAGGTCGACGTCGACTTGTGCGGCCTCGCCGACGCTGAGCCGCGCTTCGGCAAGCGTGTATTGCAGCCGCGCCTGGGCCGAATCGGCACGAGCCATCGCGTAGGCGCCTGCCGCCTGCTGCTCGGCCTCCTCGAACGGGCGCGCATCGATGGTGGCGAGCACCTGTCCGGCCTTCACGGCATCGCCCTCGATCGCCTTGACCGAGGTGACCGTGCCGTCGACGAGGCCCGGGACGAGCGTGGCGTAGGGGCGCGCCTCGATCCAGCCCGGCGCCTGCACGATGCTGCCGGCGAAGGATGAACCGAGTTCACGCGCGACTGCCCGCGTGATCGCGACGGGCTGCGGCCGACCGAGCCAGAACACGATGAGTGCGAGGGCGCCGGCGATCGCGCCACTCCAGACGCCGAAGGCGAAGAGTCGCGTTGCGCGCCGATTGGGGGGTGGAATCATGGTCGGTGAAGCGTGCTGCTGGCTCATCGTGATGCACTCCGTGGTTGGTTGTCGTGTCGAGCCAGATCGATGCCGGCGCTCGCTGCCACGCGTTGCGCGGCGGCGATGCAGGCCGAGGCGTGGGCCATCACGGCCTGGGACTCGGCGTCGAGGCAGGCCAGATGCAGCTGGTCGCGCTCCTTCGCCGTGGCGGCACCTCTCTGGGCGAGGGCACGCGCTCGGTCCTGCTGGGCACGCGCCGCGACGAGCGTGGTGCGCTGGAGGGCGTCGGCCGCAGCACGCATCGATGCCTCGCGATCGATCGCGTCGGCGAGCCGCACGTGGGCTTCCTGCAGCGCAGCTTGGGCGCGAAGCCCGGCCGCCTCCTCGAGCAGCGTGGAACGCTCGTCGCGCGTCGCACCCTCGCCACCGATGGGCAGGGCGAACTGCAGCACGATGGGGATCGCCCGCATGTCTTCTTCATCCTGCATGTAGCCGGTGCCGATGTTCGCGTTCTGCGCGAGGCCGGACCGGATCAGACCGGCCTCGATGCGAGTGGCCGCCGCAAGGGCGATGGCCATGCGCGCGGAAGGCGTCTCGAGGCTGCTGGCCAACAGTGCCTGCGCGGGACGTGCAGGCAACTCCGGCCGCTCGAGCGTCCAGTCGGTCCGATCGAGCGCGCAGCCCATGGCGATCGCGAGTGCCCGGAGGCTGGTGATGTGGACGGCGCGGGCCTGTTCGAGCTGCGCCTGCGCCACGGCGAGCATCGCCGAACCAGCCTGGTCGCGGCGAGCGGAGGCAAGGCCCTTCGCCGCCAGCGTCGATTCACGGTCGGCCTCCGTCTGTGCAAGGGACATGCGGAGGTGGGCCAGGCGCAGCGACTCCTGCGCCTGCCACGCCATGGCATGACGTTCGCGCACGGTCGCGGCGAGCGTGGAGGCTGCATCGATCGCCGCGAGGTGCGCGGCCTGGGCACGAAGGCTTGCGGCCTCCATGCGGTCGTTGCGCGTGATGAGATCGGTGAGCGATGCCGTGAGCAGCGCCAGCACGGGCACGCTCGCCGTGTCCGTGAGCGGCACGCCGACCTCGAGCATCACCATCGGGGTCGGTCCGAGTGCGACGGCATCGACGGCCAGCGCGGCCTCGTGCGCATCCAGCACGTCGGCGCGGAAGGAAGGATTGCGCGCGAGCGCCGTGATCACCGCGGCGTCGGCCGTCAGGGCGCGGTCGATCGGTGGTGCGCCGGCGGGAGCGGGGAGCGGGTTCGCGCCGCCATCGAGCGCAGCGCGTGCGAGATCCCGCTCGAGCGTGTCGCGCGACGCGTCGTGATGGTCGGTCGAGGTGCAGGCTGCGGCCAAGAAGGCGGCCAGAACGGAGGCCAGGGGGGCGGCGGCAGCCCGAAGCAGGGGCTTTGGCATGGTGATCCTTGGTGATGGATGGATGCGAGAAAGCACCGCAAGCCCCATCTGGGGTGCGGCAACAATCAGCGCAGCATCACACGGTCAGGATGCAGACCAGCGGCCGGAAGCGACCCGGTGGCGGGTGCCACACGGTGCCGTGCTCGATCGATCGATCGATCGAGGCCGTTGCAACGCTCGGCACATGCAGGAGCAAGGTGCCGAGGTGATCGAGGTGGAGGTCAAAGAGCGACGACGGCAGGTCGTCGGCGGTAGGTACCGGGCCCTTGTTGCAGCAGCCGGCACACGAGCCCGAGTCGGTGGGGGTGGATGTCGGGGCCTGCTCCTCGTTGCAGCATGCATCGCAGCAGGAGCTGACCGGTTCCGCAGGTGCGCAGCACGAGGGCATGGTCTGCATGCCCAAGCACGACGCGACGGCTCGCCACTGGCAGCAGCACATCGCGATCCACATCGCGAGCAGATGGACGGTCACACGGTGCACGGAAGAAGTGTAAGGTGCTCCGCCCCGAAGGCAAGGATCGCCACGGGACTTCCGCCACGGTCGGCTGAGCGCAGATCCCGTACGACCGACCGGAGACCCAGCATGACCCGTTGCCTTGCCTTGGTGGCTGCCTTGCTCGCAGCGCCGCTTGCCCTCGCCGACGCGCTTGCCCTCGTGCAGGCGCAGCCCACGCCCCCGCAGTCCGAGGTGAAGCTCTCCAACGGAGAGACCCTCAAGGGCGAAGTCACCAAGCAGGATGCCAACGGCATCGTGCTCAAGCACCCGGTGCTCGGTGACATCGCGCTGCGGCCCGACCAGTTCACCGAGGTGAAGGCGATCGAGCCGCCGGCGCCGGTTTCCCCGTGGAAGTCCTACGTGAACGCGTCGGTCTCGGGTGTGCAGTCGACCAACGACACCATCGATGTGCGCCTGGCCGGTGGCACGCTCTACAAGGAAGACGGCTGGCTCTTCCAGTTCGATGCCCAGTGGTACTACCGCTCGAACAACGGCGATGCGCAGGACAACAATGTCCTCGCCACGCAGCTCCTCGAGCGTGACCTCGGCGAGAGCCGCTGGACCATCTTCGAGAAGGCGCAGTTCGAGTACGACGAGTTCCAGTCGTGGCAGCAGCGCTACAGCGTCTTCGGCGGGGTCGGCTACCGGCTCTACAACGAGAAGCCCCTGGAGCTCACGCCGCGCATCGGTTTCGGTGCCACGCGCGAAGAAGGCACGAGCGACCGTTGGTACCCGAGCTTCCTGGCCTCGTTCGAGGGCCTGTGGACGATCAACGACGAGCAGCGCCTGAAGTTCGGCGGCCAGTACGTGCCCGATGTCGCCAACTTCCAGGAGTTCTACTTCTTCAACGTCTACGCGGACTTCATCTGGGACATTCCCAACACCGAAAACCTCTCGTTCATCGCAGGCATCCGCGACGAGTACAACTCGAGCGCCACCGACGGCACGGCGAAGAACGAGCTTCGTTACTACGCGGGCATCCAGCTCAACTTCTGAGCGCACGCGTCCCGGCAAGCATGACTCGCGCCCCGCCCTCGCCGGCGGGGCGCTGTCGTGATGGGTGTCCCAAGCCGGCTCGAACGGGTGAGCGTGGTGCGTCGCGCGCCCGCGTCGTACGCTCCGGCCGTGCTGCCCGACCACCAGATGGATGCCATCCGCTTCGAGGAGTTCTGCAAGGATCTCCTCCGACCACTCGCCATGCCCCGACGCGTGCCGCTGCGCGTGGAGGTGGCGCACTTCGCCGAGCGTGTGTCGACCGCCGCGGCACAGCGTGCGAAGCGAACCCGTGTCGAAGCGGGCTACCGGTGGGGGCCGATCTGGTCGACGGCGTGGTTCCGCGTCCAAGGCACGATGCCGCGGGAGTTCTCGGGTGAGCGCGTGCTCCTGCGCTTCTCCAGCGGCACCGAGGCCTGCGTCTGGGTCGACGGTGTGCCGCACGCGGGCCTCGATCCGTACCACGACACGGCACCGATCGCGCCACTCGTGTGGAGCGACCGTGCGCGTGGCCGTGCGGGCAAGCGCGTCGACCTGTGGATCGAAGCCGCATGCAATCTTCCGCTTGGGGCCACGACGTTCTGGTGGGACCAGCCCGAGGTCCGTGCGCGCTGGAGCGAGCGCAAGCCCGGGCGGCTCGAGTGCGCCGAGCTTGTCGTGATTGACGAGGACCTGTGGCAGTTCGCCGAGCGCTTCGATCTCTTGCGTCGCTGCCTGTGGCACGGGAGCGCAGAGGACCCGCGCACCAATGACCTGCGCCGCGGCCTGGATGCCATCGTGCGTGCGATTCCCGCAGCGACCATCTCACGATCGGCGGTGCTGGCCAAGGCACCGGCGCTCGAGGCGCTGCTGAAGGGTTCTGCCGATCCGCTGCATGCCATCACGTGCGTGCCGATCGGTCACGCACACATCGACACGGCTTGGCTCTGGAGGATCGACGAGACGCGGCGCAAGTGCGTGCGCACCTTCGCCACGGCGCTTCGATCGATCGAGCGATTCCCGGGCTTCACCTTCCTGTGCAGCCAGGCGGCGCAGTACCGCATGGTGCAGGAGGAGAGCCCCGCGCTGTTCGACCAGGTCCGCAAGGCCGTGAAGGCGGGACGCTGGGAGCCCAATGGCGCCATGTGGATCGAGCCCGACGGGACCTGCCCGAGCGGCGAGAGCTTCATCCGCCAGATCGTGCATGGCACTGGCTGGTGGCGCGAGCAGTTTGGGGCTGCCGCACCGCAGCGGTTCCTCTACCTGCCCGACACCTTCGGCTTCCCCGCATGCCTGCCGCAGATCATCGCGCTTGCGGGCTTGGACACCTTCATCACCAACAAGATGATCTGGAGCGGCACCAACCGCTTCCCGCACGTGACGTTCAGATGGCGCGGGCTCGACGGCACCGAGGTGCTCAGCCACTTCACCCCGGGCCACAACTACAACAGCGAGTTCCTCCCGAACGATCTCGTGGCGGGCGCGCGCAACATCGAGCGCCAGGATCGAGGGCGCGTGCGCGCCTATCTGCAGCCGTACGGCTGGGGCGATGGCGGCGGCGGGCCCGATCCGTCGCAGATCGAGCGTGCGGCGAATGCGCGACGATCGCAGGGGCTTCCAGCGTGCGAGCCGATGAAGGCAGGGGACCTGTGCGGCGAGCTGCACCGGCAGGCGCGCGCGAGCGAGCGGCGGGGCGAGCCGCTGCCGGTCTGGGACGGTGAGCTCTACCTCGAAGCGCACCGCGGCACCTACACCAGCCAGCGCTGGATCAAGCAGGCGAACCGGCGTGGCGAGCGCCTGCTGCGCCAGGTCGAGATGCTTGCCGTGATCGCGCCGATGCCCCGCGCCGAGGAGCGCGCGCTGCTCGCCGAACTCGATGGCCTCTGGAAGACCGTGCTGCTGCACCAGTTCCACGACATCCTGCCGGGTTCGAGCATCAAGGCCGTGTACGACGATGCGCGCATCGCCATGGGTGCGGCGCTCAAGCGCCTGGAAGCGCTGCGTGACGAGGGCCTGGCCCGCATCCGTGCGCGCGTGCCGGCTGCAGGCGAGGTCGTCTTCAACCCGTCGAGCACCGCGATCGAGCTCGATCCTGCCGGCGAGGCCGGCTCGGTGGAGCCGCGCGTGCAGGAGATTCCAGAGTGCGGCGTGGCGACGGTGCGCCGGCCGAAGCCCGCTCGCGCCAAGGCCACGCGTACCACGCTCACGCTCGGCCACGATGTTGCGGAGTTCGATGCGCAAGGCCGCGTGAGCTGGATCGAGCGCGATGGCATCTCCTGCACCGCTCGCGATGGCCACGGCCTCAACGAGCTTGCGCTCTACGAGGATCGCCCGCGCCGATGGGAAGCGTGGGACACCGATCGTGAGCATGCCGAGAAGCCGATCCCGATCACCGGGCGCCCGACGATCACGCCGATCGTGCGCGGCGGCGTGCCGATGCTGCGCATCGAGCGCGCACTCGGCCGCGCGAGCCGCATCGTGCAGACCTGCAGCCTGCGCCCCGGCGAGTCGTACCTGCGCATCCACACTCGGCTCGACTGGCGCGAGGAGCGCACGGTGCTGCGGGCACTCTTCCCCACGGCGCTCCGCAGCCGGACGGTGCGCTTCGGTACGCAGTGCGGCTGGATCGACCGCGACGCGCACGACAACACCAGTTGGCAGGCCGCCCAGTTCGAGGTGCCCGGCCACGACTGGATGCTCATCCACGATGGGCAGGACGGCGTGGCGATCCTCGACGACGGCATCTTCGGCAAGAGCGGCAAGCTCGGCTCCATGGGCCTGACGCTGGTCAAGAGTCCCAACTTCCCTGACCCCACGTGCGACCGCGGCGTGCACGAGTTCGAGTACGCGATCCTGCCGGTCGGGCAGGATGCATCCTCGGTTTCCGTGCAGGCCGAGTGGTTCAACAATCCATCCATCACGGTGGCGACGGGTCGCGCCGGCGCTGCAGCTGCCGGCATGCACCCGGTTGGGATCCTCGCGTTCGGCGACGGCTTGCTCGAGGTGAGCGCGATGAAGCCCGCGTCCGATGGAAGCGGCGATGTCGTGGTGCGCGTGGTCGATCACTCGGGCGCCCCGCGCCAGGTGCTGGTGTCGCCGTCGATGCCGCATGACGATGTGGTGCGCTGCGACCTCTTCGAGGCACCGATCGCGCGTTCGCGGCTCGCCCCATGCACGGACCGCGATGGCTGGTGGCTCGGCATGCGCGCCTTCGAGATCGCCTCGCTGCGGATCCGGCGGGCGGGGCGTCGTTAGCATGGCTTCATGACGCTCGCGACCGTCGACTGGCTCATCGTCATCGGATTCGTCGCGGCGCTGGCGCTCTCGGCCTGGAGCATGCGCGAGCATGCACGCAGCGTGAGCGGGTTCCTGAGCGCGAACCGGCTCGCCGGTCGCTACCTGCTCACCGTCTCGTACAACATGGCGCAGGTCGGCGTCATCACGCTGGTCTGGTACTTCCAGCTCGGCTACGACGTTGGCTTCACGCAGTACTGGTGGGGTTATCTCGAAGGCCCGTCGCTGATCCTGCTGGCGATCACCGGCTGGGTCATCTACCGGTTCCGCGAAACGCGCGCAATGACCCTCGCGCAGTTCTTCGAGATGCGCTATTCCAAGCGATTCCGCGTCTTCAGCGGCGTGGTCGCCTTCGTGAGCGGCATCCTCAACTACGCGATCTTCCCCGGCGTCACGGCGCGATTCTTCATCGCCATGCTCGGCCTGCCGGCGGAGTTCACGGTTGCGGGCATGGCGGTCGAGACCTTTCCCGCGGTCATGGGGGCGCTGCTGGCATTCGCGGTCTTCATGGTCTTCGCCGGCGGCATGCTTGCGGTGCTCGTGACGGACTTCTTCCAGGGTGTCTTCTGCTTCTGCACCTTCGTCACGGTCTGCTACTGGGTGCTGCTCAAGTTCCCCTGGCTCAAGCTCGAGGAGACCATGGCCATGCTGCCGGCGGGCAAGAGCATGGTGAATCCGCTCGGGCTCGAGGACGAGGGCAACTTCAACGTCGTCTACTGGCTCATCAGCGCGTTCACGCTCTTCTATGCGTGCCGCGCGTGGCAGGGGGACCAGGGCTACAACAGCGCCGCGCGTGATGCGCACGAGGCACGCATGGGCCAGCTGCTCAATGGCTGGCGCTACCGCACGCTGATGCTCGTGACGGTGCTGATCCCGCTGGCGGTGCGCGCGTTCCTCACGCACCCTGACTGGGCCGAGGCCGCCGCTCCGCTGCAGGCGCAGATCGCTGCGCAGCCGACCGAGGCGCTGCAGGCCGAGATGCGCGTGCCGCTGGCCCTGGGCGTGATGCTGCCGACGGGGCTGCTCGGCCTGGTGGTCGCGGCGATGCTTGGCGCCGCGATCAGTACCGACAGCGCCTACATGCACTCGTGGGCGAGCATTGCCGTGCAGGACATCGTGCTGCCGTTCCGTCGCACGCCGATGTCGCCGCGCGGTCAACTGCTGCTCCTCAAAGGCGCGGTTCTTGCTGTCGCCATCTTCGCCTTCGCCTTCAGCTGGCACTGGCAACCGAAGGAGTATGTCGCCATGTACGGCGCGCTCACCGGCAGCATCTTCGTCGCCGGCGGCGGCGCCGTGATCATCGGTGGGCTCTACACCCGCTGGGGCAACGCGATTGGCGCCTGGAGCGCGATGGTCTCCGGCATGGTTGTGTGCCTGGTCGGCGTGGTCGCGCTCAACACGCTCGATGGCACGCTGCAGCGATGGGGATCGGGCGAGTCGGGCACGCTGCTGGCATGGTGGTCAGCGGTCGCCACATGGCTGCGCGCGCACTTCACGGGCATGGAGCTGAGCTTCGCCGCGATGATGGTGTCGTGCGCGGCCTATGTGGTCGGCAGCTTGCTCGGTCGCGCCGCGCGGCGCCACTCGCCCGAGGGTTCGCTCGCTGCTGATGGGTGGTTCGACCTCGATCGCATGCTGCACCGCGGTCGCTGGCGCATCGAGGGCGGGGCCGAGGCCGATGCCGCGCCCGCCACACTCCTCGAGAAGCTCGGTTTCGACCGGCAGTACAAGGGCTGGGACCGGTTCGTCGCGGTGCTCACGCTCGCGTGGCCGCTGGCTTTCACCGCGCTCTTCTGCGCGGCAACGCCGTGGCTCCTCTGGCGCAAGGCTCATGGCGAGCCCGTGAGCGATGCGCAGTGGTCCTGGTACTGGGGCATCTGGAGCTGGTTCATCCTGGCGGCCAGCACGGTCGTGGTGGCGTGGTTCACCGTCGGCGGTCTGCGCGACTACGCGCGCCTGCGGCGCG
>Ga0208048_1000666_pt1 | contig 18259 bp, 16 predicted proteins | sample Malawi_45m_30L_FD_184163 | JGI IMG/M metagenome (GOLD analysis project Ga0208048, IMG submission 184163) | Freshwater microbial communities from Lake Malawi, Central Region, Malawi to study Microbial Dark Matter (Phase II) - Malawi_45m_30L... | ecosystem: Environmental > Aquatic > Freshwater >...
GTGCGTGAATTGAAGAGCGAAGGAATGACGATGGTTCTTGCTACCCATGAGATGGGTTTTGCAAAACAAGTCGCAAATGAGGTCTGTTATTTGCATCAAGGGCGGATCCTTGAGTGGGGAGCGCCGGAGGAAATTCTCGAGGCGCCTAAGCGGGCTGAGACACGCGAATTCATTAAGCGTGTCCACGATGCGGGACGGCTCTAGAAAAGTCCTAGACAAATCACATTTCATTAGTTATCATTTCCTTAGGTCATGAGCTCCAATTCATAGCCCCGGCTAATTGGACGGCAACCCTCCACCACGGTGGGGTGCTCCGGGTGAAGACCAGGTCAACTGCAAGGCGCCGTTGACAAGCGTGGGTCTGCCAAAGTTAGCCAGGCCCCCTAATTACTAGGGAGGTTTACCAATGCCATCTTTCTCCGTTACTAACGCTGAATTTGAGACGCGTCAGATTCATGCCGGACAAGTTCCAGATCCAACAACGGGTTCGCGCGCATTGCCTCTCTACCAGACGACTGCATATCAATTCCGCGATACCAAACATGCGGCTGATCTCTTTGGACTGGCAGAGCTAGGCAATATCTACACCCGCATCATGAATCCAACTCAAGATGCAATTGAACAAAGAATCGCATCACTTGAAGGGGGAGTCGCTGCGCTACTTGTTGCATCAGGTTCTGCAGCCACAACTTTTGCAGTTCTAAATGTTGCAGAAGCGGGCGATCACATCGTCTCCTCGCCCTCACTTTATGGCGGTACCTACAATCTCTTTCATTACACCTTGCCCAAATTCGGTATCGAGGTGACTTTCGTAGAAAACCCAGATGACCCGGAAAGTTGGCGCAGAGCAGCAAAGCCAAATACCAAGGCCTTCTTTGGTGAAACGATTGCAAATCCTAAGAACGATGTTCTAGATATCGAAGCGGTTTCAAAGGTCGCCCACGAAATCGGTGTGCCACTAATTGTTGATAACACCGTTGCAACGCCATACCTGCTTCGACCAATTGATTTTGGCGCCGATGTAGTTGTTCATTCTGCAACGAAGTTCCTCTCTGGACACGGAAATGCAGTAGTTGGAGCGATTGTTGATGCCGGAAAGTTTGATTACGCGAAGTACCCAGATCGCTTTAAAAACTTTAACCAACCAGATCCGAGTTATCACGGCCTTGTTTATGCTCAAGCCCTAGGAGTTGGCTCAGCATTTGGAGCAAACCTCTCTTACATCTTCAAGATCCGCCTAACTTTGCTCCGCGATATCGGCGCAGCCGCAGCTCCCTTTAACGCCTGGTTACTTGCCCAAGGGCTAGAAACGCTAAGCATTCGAGTCGAGCGCCATGTTGAAAATGCCAAAGAAGTAGCGCAGTGGCTTGAGAAACATCCCCAAGTAGAGAAAGTTAATTACGCCTCCCTTGCCTCATCACCATGGAACAAGTTGGCTAAGAAGTATCTACCAAAGGGAAGCGGCGCAGTTCTCTCATTTGAAGTCAAAGGTGGAATAGAAGCGGGAAAGAAGTTCATCGAGGCGCTAAATATCTTCTCCCATGTAGCAAATATTGGTGATGTGCGCTCACTTGCAATCCATCCAGCATCAACTACGCATTCTCAATTGACTCCAGCAGAACAACTTTCGGCTGGTGTTACCCCAGGACTCGTGCGTCTAAGTCTTGGACTTGAGAACATCAACGACATCAAAGCCGATCTAGAAAAAGCATTCGCGGCCGCGAAATAACGCGCATGTCCCTAGATCAACGCGTAACCGGGGCTTGGCTTGAGAGCCATGACCCCGGAGCGCGCGTATTTCACAAACTTGGCGATCTAACTTTGGAATCCGGTGAGACTTTGCCGGATGTGACAATTGCCTACCAATCTTGGGGAACTTTAAATGAAGATGGAACAAATGCAATCCTCATAAATCACGCGCTAACTGGTTGGTCTGATGTTCCAGCATGGTGGCCAGAGATGGTTGGGCCTGGACTTCCTTTTGATACCGATAAGTTTTTCGTGATCTGTCCAAATGTTATTGGCGGGTGCCAGGGAAGTACCGGTCCATCAAGTATCGCCCCAGATGGAAAGCGTTGGGGTTCGCGCTTTCCGTATCTGACAGTTCGGGATCTGGTGCGCGCTGAAGTCGAACTCTCAAATCAACTCGGCATCAAGCGTTACTTACTTGCAGTCGGACCATCACTTGGTGGCATGCGCTCACTTGAGTGGGCGATCGAACATCCGGATCGAATCGGCGCAATCTGCACCATTGGTTCATCTGCGGTTGCAACTGGCGACCAAATCGGAACTTGGACCACTGAGATCCATGCAATTAAAGCTGATCCAAACTTTCGCGGCGGTGACTATTACGAAAAGGATTTCGGGCCGATCGAGGGAATGGGCATTGCCCGCAAAATTGCCCATCTTTCGTATCGGACCGAGTATGAGATGGACACTCGATTCGGGCGCGACCTACAAAATGATGAAACTGGCCGCTACGCCGTGACCTCATATTTGGATCACCAAGCTTCAAAGTTGCAGCGCCGCTTTGATGCAAATACCTATATCGCCTTGGAAACTGTGATGATCTCCCACGACATTGGCCGCGATCGCGGTGGGGTAGAGGCCGCTCTCTCAACCGCTCGAGTGCCGATAGTCGTGGTCTCAATCGACACTGACCGGCTCTTTCCACCCCGGCTTCAGGAGGAAATCGTGCGTTTGGCTCCCTCGGCGCTGCCACTTAAACGGATTTCTTCACCATTTGGCCATGACGGTTTCTTGATAGAGGTTGAAACGGTGGGCTCAATAATTAAAGAGGCGCTAGATCTAGCCGTCGCAAAGCGCTAAAAAGTGCGTTTAGGCCTGTGGACAATTTATAATATAGCCATAGCCATCTCCCCAAATGGCAAGTCTCTAGTAAATCGCTAGAACAAAAACAAAGGATTATTTGTGGCCTTATCTCGTGCGCCCAAAAAAGCCCCGAAGACGTCGGCTGTGAAGAAGAGCGCTACGAAAGCAGGTAAGAAGTCCGGCAAAAAAGAAAAGAAAAAGGCCGGCCCAAGACTTTTCCCAACTAAAGCTGAATTAGAAGCGCTAAAACTTGCGCGCGAATCTGGTTCATCTAAGAAAGAAGTTAAGAAAGCAGGCCCAAGACTCTTCCCAACCAAGGCTGAACTTGCCGCGATGAAAGCAGCTTCAATTGGCCAGAAGCCAAGTGCACTTGTTGAAGCACAGAACGCACTTAGAGCAGCAGGAAAGAAAACAGTAAAGATTGATGGCGAAGAAGTTGAGATTGAAGAGGTTGAACTCGAAGATCTTGAGAAATTAGTTGCAGAGACTGCTGAGGAGGCCAAAGAAGGCGACTCTGATGTTCGCGTTGTAAATCTCTCGGAAGAAGCGAAACAAGAAGAGGGCGAGTTCACCCTAAAAGATTCTGAGGAAGATGATGCGCCACCACAAACAGTTCTGACTGCCGGTGCAACCGCTGACCCGGTAAAAGACTATTTAAAGCAGATTGGCCGCGTTGCACTTCTTAATGCAGAGCTCGAAGTTGAACTTGCGATGCGCATCGAGGCCGGACTATTTGCAGAAGAGAAATTAAATTCAGGTGAGAAGTTAGATCGAAGCGTAAGACGCGAGCTCGAGTGGATTGCTCACGATGGACGCCGGGCAAAGAATCACCTGCTTGAAGCGAACCTAAGACTTGTTGTCTCACTAGCCAAGCGCTACACCGGCCGCGGCATGCTCTTCCTGGATCTAATCCAAGAAGGAAACCTTGGACTAATTCGTGCGGTTGAGAAATTCGATTACACAAAGGGCTACAAGTTCTCAACTTATGCAACTTGGTGGATTCGCCAGGCAATCACTCGCGCTATGGCAGATCAAGCAAGGACAATTCGCATTCCGGTTCATATGGTTGAAGTCATCAACAAACTTGCTCGTGTTCAGCGCCAGATGCTTCAAGATCTTGGTCGCGAACCAACCCCAGAAGAGCTAGCTAAAGAACTAGATATGACCCCAGAAAAAGTGGTCGAAGTTCAAAAGTATGGCCGCGAACCAATCTCACTTCACACCCCACTCGGTGAAGAGGGAGACTCAGAGTTCGGTGATCTAATCGAAGATTCTGAAGCGATTGTTCCTGCTGATGCGGTCTCATTTACTCTTCTACAAGAACAACTCCACTCTGTCCTCGACACTCTCTCAGAGCGCGAAGCCGGCGTCGTTGCGATGCGATTCGGTTTAACTGATGGCCAACCAAAGACCCTCGATGAAATCGGCAAGGTATACGGCGTCACTCGCGAACGTATCCGCCAGATTGAATCAAAAACAATGTCCAAGCTTCGCCACCCATCTCGCTCGCAAGTTTTGCGCGACTACCTCGACTAACCAATCAAGATTAGGAGCAACAAATGTCAGAGCGTCCCAAGATTTTCGTAAAACCAAATGGTTCTATCCGCGTTACTGGCGCGGTTGATTTCGTCGATGCCGAAGGCAACGTAATCGAGACCAAAGAGAACTTCTCCCTCTGCCGCTGCGGCCACTCCAAAGAGAAGCCGTACTGCGATGGTTCACATCGGGAGGCCGGTTTTCAGGGGTAGTCCCGAACTTTTGAGCGGTGAGACAATAGCGAAGTGCTAAATATTGCCGAAGCAATACTTAGATTCTTAATCGATCCTAGTTTGATTTGGTTTGTATCGCTTCTGTTTTTGGTTTATCGGATAAGAAATTCTGGAATAAGAGCTACCAAAGTTCTCAGTTTGGCATTTCTTATTTTTACTCTGCTCCTTTCGAGCCCATTTGCGCTTTACCTAGCTAGTCAGCCGCTTGAGAATTTTGCCTTTAAACAGTTCAAGTACGCCGATGCCAGCATCCGAAATGAGATTCCTTGTAGCGAATATGAGGGAGTGATAGCGCTCGGTGGAGTAATTCCGAATGCGGATTTCAATGAAGTAAGGGGAATTCAACTCTCAGCTGGAGCGGAGCGGGCTACCGAGCCAGTTCGGCTTCAGAAGCTCTGCCCCGATTTCACTCTTGTTTACACGTCATTTGGCAAGGAGATTGAAGATGGCCTGGGGGAGAGCGAGTTAGCGCGTGATCTCTGGATAGGACTCGGTGTGCCAAAGTCAAAGATAATTATTGAGAATGGCTCGACCAATACGAGAGAGAATGCGATTGAAACTAAGAAATTGCTTAAGGGTGAGCGAAAGTGGCTACTTGTTTCATCGGCATCGCATCTAAAGCGAGCTTATTCAACATTTGTTAGTGCAGGTATAAAGGTTGATCCAATTCCAGTGGACTACTTGTTCTCAGAACGCCCGCCAATCTGGTCGTTTGCACCGCTCTCAACAGTTTCAGGATGGCAAGGAGTATTGCATGAGTATGTTGGCGGGATTTATTACTCACTTAAAGGTTGGATATAAGAGTGGAGCGAAGTCAGGCGCTCTGGCAAGATGCAAAGATTGAATTGGCTAGAAGAGAACCAAAATCCAGTTATGACATCTGCATCATGGGTGGTGGCTTTAGTGGGTTATGGAGTGCTCACCATCTTCTAAAACTCGATTCATCGCTGAAGATTGCAATTTTTGAGGCGCGCGAGTTTGGTTTTGGAGCTAGTGGTCGAAATGGTGGCTGGGCATCAAGTGAGTATCCCGTCTATAAAGAGTCTTTGATTTCAAGGATTGGTAAATCTAAGACCGAAGAGCTCTTTGCTGCACTTGATAATTCAATTGATGAGATTGGCGCCTTTGCGGGTGATGAGGTTGGTTTCGTAAAGGCAGGAAGTCTCTACTTTGCTAGAAATGAGGCCCAAGTATCGCGGCTGCGCGAGCGGATTGATGCGACCCATTCTTGGCTCTCAGCGAGTGAGGCAAAGGCAAAGTTGAATGTTGAAGGAGTTAAAGGTGCGCTCTTTAATTCAAGTTGTGCAACGGTAAGTCCTTTTAACTTAGTTAATTGCTTAGTTAAGGATCTAACGAGGCGTGGAGTTGATCTATTCGAGCATACCTTTGCCACAGCGGTAGAAGGCGGAGTCTTGGTAAATAGCGCTTTAATAGCGGCTCCGGTTGTAATTAAGGCAACTGAAGCCTTTGGTGATCCTGGACGAGAGTTCATACCGCTCTATTCATTGATGGTCGCAACCGAACCTTTAAGTAACGCGGATTGGGATGAGATTGGCAATAACTCGAGATTCACATTTGCTGAGGCTTCTCACATGGTCAATTACGCCCAGCGCACTAGCGATAATCGAATTGCGATTGGTGGCAGGGGCGCTACTTATCAATTTAATTCAAAGTTAAATGTGGCAAAAGAAAATACCGAGAAGGTACACGCAACTATCCGAGCACTTTTAACTTCATGGTTTCCAGTATTGCGAGGAGTTCAATTCACGCATGCCTGGGGAGGAGCGGTTGCTATTACCCGGGATTGGGAGCCGTATCTTCAGTGGGATAGAGCTAAAGGATTTGCGAGATTGGGCGGATATGCTGGAGATGGCGTGACTATGAGTTACTTATCAGCAAAGATCTTGGCCCATGAAATTCTTGATGAACCAAATGAGCTTCGCAATCTCCACTTTGTAAATAGAAAGATAAGGAAGTGGGAGCCTGAGCCAATTCGTTATCTAGGTGTTAATACACTTATGAAGTTAAGTGCGATATCAGATAGAGAAGAGAGAATTACAAAGAGAAAGAGCGTTTTAGATCGAGTTATTTCGCCGCTGATTCTTCGGTAATGCGATCAGTCTCGTCTTGAATGCGCGATGCAGCGCTTGCAAGTCCATCTTGATATTTCTTGGCATGGTGGCCGCAGAAAAGAAGTTCAAATCCATTAGCCATAACTGCGCGGACATAAGCCTGGGCGCCGCAACGATCGCAGCGATCTAGCGCGTTAAGCGGAGTGGACTCTAGAACTAGGTTTTCTGACATTGCCCTGCCTTTCCGTGCTTTTGATTGACTGCAGGGGAACATCAAACCATCTCTGCTTTATTCCCCGCAGGTCGAAATAGATTTATTTTTCACCCGGGAGTGTTATTTCCCACTTTTATCGATAAATTCTCAGCGATTTCGGCGCGTAATCCCGGTATGTGGAATGGCGCTGGATACCCTTCGCCGTCGTGGCAGATAAAGATTCGAGATCAGTCGAAAGCTCATACACCGCAAAAGACCTATCGGTATTAGAAGGTCTTGATGCTGTTCGCAAGCGCCCGGGTATGTATATCGGTTCAACCGATGGCCGTGGTCTCATGCACTGCCTCTGGGAAATTATTGATAACGCTGTCGATGAAGCACTCGCTGGACATTGCAAGAAAATAGTCATCAATCTTGAAAAAGATGGCTCAATCGAAGTACATGATGATGGTCGCGGAATTCCGGTTGATAAGGAACCTAAGACGGGTCTAACCGGCGTTGAAGTCGTAATGACTAAATTACATGCTGGCGGAAAATTTGGCGGCGGTTCATATGCCGCAACTGGTGGATTACATGGCGTTGGCGCCTCGGTTGTAAATGCGCTTGCCTCAAGACTTGATGTTGAAGTCGATCGCGATGGGAAGATTTATTGGATGTCCTTTAAGCGAGGAGTTGCTGGCGTTTTCGAAGGCGATGGTCCAAATGCAAGCTTCGAGCCACAATCCGGCCTTCGCACGATAGGTAAAGTCTCGGCAAAGATAACTGGTACTCGAGTTAAGTGGTGGGCTGATAAACAGATCTTCATCAAGGATTCTCAATATGACATTGAAGAGATTTATACCCGTGCCCGCCAAACTTCTTATCTGGTGCCCGGTTTAACTTTAGAAGTTAACGACAACCGGACCAAAGAGAAGAAGAGCGAGACTTTCTTTCATAAGGGTGGAATCTCCGAGTACTGCGCCTTTATCCAAACCGATGAGCCCGTAGGTGAGGTCATTCGCTTAGTTGGCAAGGGCCACTATCAAGAGACAGTTCCGGTTCTTGATGAGAAGGGCCACCTAGAACCGCGTGAAGTTGAGCGGGATATGGATGTAGATATTGCAGTTAAGTGGGGCAATGGTTATGAGACCAATATCCGCTCCTTTGTAAACATTATCGCTACCCCTAAAGGCGGAACCCATGTCCAAGGATTTGAGCGAGCGCTAACAAAGAGTTTCAATGAATATCTCCGCTCAACTGGAACGCTAAAGAAGAATGAACCAGATGTAATTAAGGATGACATACTCGAAGGTCTAACCGCGGTGGTCACGGTGCGGATGCAAGAGCCACAGTTTGAGGGACAGACAAAGGAAGTTCTTGGAACTCCAGCTGTCACAAAGATTGTCCAACAAGTTGTCACAGATGAGTTGAAGCGTTTCTTCACCACTACTAAGCGAATTGAGAAAGCTAGCGGACGAGCAATCCTTGAGAAGGTCGCTAATGCCGCTCGTACTCGTATCTCCACTCGGACACATAAAGATCTACAGCGCCGTAAGAACGCACTTGAGAGTTCAGCGCTACCTGCAAAACTTTCCGATTGTCGCTCTGAGGATGTCTCGCGGACCGAGTTATTTGTAGTTGAGGGTGAATCTGCGCTTGGCACTACAAAGGCGGCGCGTAACTCTGAGTATCAAGCGATTCTGCCGTTGCGCGGAAAGATTTTGAATGTCCAGAAAGCATCTCTCTCTCAGATGTTTGATAACGCCGAATGTGCCGCAATCATCCAAGTTATCGGCGCAGGCTCGGGTAAATCTTTCAATTTAGAAGATGTTCGCTATGGTCGAATTATCTTGATGTCAGATGCAGATGTTGATGGCGCCCATATCCGCTGCCTTCTTCTCACGCTGATTTATCGCTACATGCAACCGCTAATTGATGATGGCCGAGTCTTTGCCGCAATCCCACCACTTCATCGCATTGAAGTTCTCGGTGGAGGAGGCAAGAAGGGCGAGGTTCACTACACCTATTCTGACGATGAGATGAAGAAGTTACTTAATGACCTTAAGAAACAAGGTAAGAAGTGGCGTGAGCCCATCCAGCGTTACAAGGGCCTTGGTGAGATGGATGCTGACCAGCTCCGGGAGACAACGATGGACCCAGACCACAGAACTCTGCGCCGGATAACGATTAAGGATGGCGCGGACGCTGAGAAGATATTTGAACTTCTAATGGGCAATGAAGTTGCGCCACGTAAAGAGTTTATTTCTGCTGCTGATATCGATCGCGAACGGATTGACGCTTAAGAATTAAGCAATAAATTAAGCAATAAGAGTGCGGCGCGGAGTCGCGAACTTCTTAGCAACCTCGCCTAGCTCTTCGGAAACTTTAGTTCTTAGCGCCTCATCGCTCTTTAGTAGCGCAGTCAACGCAGCAATTTCAGATTTCAAAGCTTTCTGTTCTGCATCGAGTTCAATCTTAGAGACCTTGGTTAAGCGGCGAAGTGGCATATCAAGGATATGTGTCGCTTGTTCATCGCTAAGTTTGAAGCTTTTCATTAACGAAGCCTTTGCCTCTGTTGCATCTTCACTACCGCGAATAATCTTTACAACCTTATCGATATCAACAATCGCCTTTAGTAGCCCCTCTACGAGATTTAAGCGCGCCGAAGCCTTCTCTTTACGGAAGGTTGAGCGGCGAGTTACTACTTCAATTCGGTGGTCGACAAACACTTGTAGTAATTCTTTTAGTCCGAGCGTCTTAGGTTTGCCGTTTACAAGGGCGACCGCATTAATAGAGAAGGCATCTTCTAGTGGGGTGAGCTTGTAGAGGTTCTCAAGGACCTGTTCAGGTTCAAAACCATTCTTAATCTCAATTACCACTTTGGTGCCGTTCTGGCCATCAGTTAAGTCAATAATGTCAGAGATGCCTTGAATCTTCTTGCCGCGAACTAATTCGCTAATGCGCTCAACAACTTTCTCTGGTCCGATGTTGTAGGGCAACTCTGTAATTGTTATTCCTTGTTTGCGAGTTGTTACCTTTCCAATCTCGACTTTGGCGCGAACCTTAAAAGCGCCCTTTCCAGATTGGTAGGCCTCAAGGACGCCCTCTTTGCCAATTAAGGTTCCGCCGGTTGGAAAATCGGGAGCCGGGACGATCTTCATAAGTTGCTTTACCGTTGCATTTGGATTTTCAATTAAATGGCGAGCAGCGGCAATCACTTCACCGAGATTGTGTGGCGCCATATTTGTGGCCATTCCGACTGCGATTCCGGTAGCGCCGTTAACAAGGAGATTTGGAAATGCTGCGGGGAGCACTAGTGGCTCCATAATTTGGCCATCGTAATTTGCGCCAAAGTCAACGGTGTTCTCATCGACTTCATCAACCATCATCTGTGAGGCGGATGCAAGGCGAGCTTCGGTGTAACGCATCGCAGCAGGGCCGGCATCTAGTGAGCCGAAATTTCCATGTCCATCAATTAGTGGAAGTCGCATTGAGAATGCTTGGGCCATGCGAACTAGCGCGTCATAAATTGCGCTATCGCCATGTGGATGCAACTTACCCATTACTTCACCAACAACTCTTGCGCTCTTAACATGGCCGCGTTCAGGGCGAAGGCCCATCTCAGACATCTGATGCAAGATTCTTCTTTGGACTGGTTTTAGACCATCACGCGCATCGGGAAGCGCGCGTGAATAAATTACTGAGTAGGCATACTCGAGAAATGAATCAGATAACTCATTAGAGACATCGACATCAACGATCTTGCCGGGAAACTCACCAGGCTTTGGACCGCTCTTTGACTCGCGCTTTGCCACGGCGTGATTCTGCCAATGTCAGAGTACTTTTCTAGGGATTGACCCTCGGTCTTGCCCCGATAGTTGCGACACATTTACCAGCAACTTCGATTCCCTTTGCGAGCGCTTCTGACAAATCTTGTTTTACGAGCCAACTAGACAAGAATCCGGCGGCAAAGGAATCACCTGCCCCAGTCGTATCAAGGACTTCAGAATCACTTGCAGCTTTGCTAATCAATTCACTATCTCGACTCTTTCCAACCGCGCCATTCGAACCCAGCTTTATTACCACTAGCTTTGATAATTTGAGCAAGTAAGAGACTTGTTCCTCGACTTTAGATTCTCTTGTGATGAAGAGCGCTTCCTCTTCATTTAAAAAGAGTCCCTCAAAACCAGAAAGTAATTCTTTTGCCCGCTCGAAACCAAAAGCGCTGATTGTTCCAACCGAGGCTAAATCGAAATAGATGGGAATTGATGCGGCCCTGAGCGTTTTAATAATCCGTTGAACACCTTCGGTGGAGATCGGATTAAAGAGTGAATAACCGGATAGAAATGCGCCATCAAGCCCTGTTAAATCAGGTAGATCCTTCTCATCTAGACCGGAGTTAGCGCCAGCATCGGGGAACATGGTGCGATTGCCATCTTGATCAACTAGAACCACTACTACGCCGGTTTTCATATTTGCGATTGGTGGATTTGGGTGCTTTACGCCCTGCGCCAGAAGTTCATTATGAAAATTTGAGCCCAGGATATCCGAGCCAATTCGTCCGATAAAAGTTGTATCTACACCAAGAGAGGCGAGCCAGGAAGCGGTGTTTGCTGCTGCGCCACCGCCATGCATAGAGATCTCCGAGAGAGTATCGCTATTTGCTTTGATTGAGCCTTCCATGCGCACGATGACATCCATCATCGCATCGCCAATACAAATTACAGAAGTCATCTTGCAGCGGCTGCGATTTGAGCTGCTAATCTCGAATTGCTCTTAATGATTTCAACATTGACTCGAAGTGATTCGCCGCCACTATTTAAATGGAAGAACTCAAGTAAGAATGGTGTGACTTCTTTGCCAATAATTCCTCTTGCCTTGGTCTGTGCGAGACCTTCATTTAGTAGCCGTTCATGAAGTCCAAGTTCCATAGGAGTTGGGGTTGGATTCGCCACAACGACTCCACTTTTCTCGACACCTAATCCAATTCGCGTTCGCCATATATCGGCAATCTCTCTAGGTGTATCAACTCGATGCTCTATCGAATAGCCGCTATCTTGCAGGTAAAACCCGGGGAACTTAGAGGTTTTATATCCAATAAGTGGGACTGAGAGAGTTTCAAGTCGCTCGAGCGTCGCTGAGATATCAAGAATGGATTTAACCCCAGCACAGACAACAAGAACAGGAGTATTGCCTAGAGCCAGTAAGTCTGCGGATTCATCCCAACTCTCACTTGCACCGCGATGCACTCCACCAAGACCACCGGTAGCGAAGAATTCGATCCCCGCAAGATGTGCGATGTGAGAAGTAGCAGCCACTGTGGTCGCCGCAGATTTCCTCTTAGTTGCAAGAATTGCGAGGTCTCTAATTGAAGCTTTTACAAAATCTTCCTCATTTGCAACTCGCTCTAGTTCGTTAGCCTCTAGCCCGACATGGATTTCACCTTCAATAATTGCAATCGTTGCCGGCGCTGCGCCCTCACTTCTTACAATCTCCTCTACCTCAAGTGCGACCGCAAGATTCTTTGGGCGGGGAAGTCCATGCGAAATAATCGTGGATTCAAGAGCGACAATAGGTGAGCCATTCTTCTTAGCGCTCGCAACCTCAGTCGAGTAATGGATCATGAGAAGGAAGGTTACTGGAAGGATAGGCGCGTGACCCAAACTCTTGCTGAGCTCTCACAATCTATTTTCGCAACGTTGGGGTTAGCGGGAAGCGAAAACTCACTTGGATTTGCTGGCAATGAAGGCCAGCGCGAATGTCTACTACTTGTTGATGCTTTGGGAAAGAATGCGATTGATGAGTTTGGCTCAAAGCTAAAGACTTTAAAGGAATTGGAATATAAAGCAACGCTGAGTGCGACATTCCCATCAACAACTGCAACAAGTCTTACCTCACTTGGGACCGGACTTTCACCAGGTTTACATGGGATGGTCGGTTACACCATGCGCGTTCCCCATAGTGGAACTCCAGAGCGAATTTTAAATGCGCTTAAGTGGGATGAGCGAGTCGATCCCTACATATTTCAACCTAATAAAACTCTCTTTGAACGCGCGAATGAAGCGGGCATTCGAAGTTCTCACATCTCGGCAAAGCGTTATGCCGATACTGGATTTACTAAAGCCGCGCTCCGCGGTGGGATATATGTTGGCGTTAATAACTTAGAAGAGTTAGCTAGCGGCGCCTCAGCTGCACTTAAAGATCCAAATAGTTTTGCATATGTTTATCTAAATGATGTTGATGAGGCTTCACATGGTTCTGGGTTCGGTTCGGATAAATTCGTAGCAGCCCTCGAGAAAGTCGATCGCCTGATTGAATTACTGCTTCGCCACCTTCCTAAAGGAACTCGTCTTTGGATTTCATCTGATCACGGGATGATCAATCGAGAGGAGTTTGTAGTTATCGGAAAAGATAACGACCTCTTGAAGGAAGTAAATCTCATGGCGGGGGAGCCACGTGTGCGCTATCTATATGTTGATGAAGATAAGTGCGAAGCGGTACGAAGTCGCTGGGAAGGTGAATTAGGTGAATCTGTAACGGTGCTTACGCGGGCTGAGGCGCTATCCCAAGGTTTATTTGGGCAGGTGCGCGATTCTGTGGTGGAGCGGATTGGCGACTTGGTAGTTATCGCGCAAGGAAATTTCATCTTGGTTGAGAAGGAACGCGAAGCGCAACAATGCGCAATGGTTGGCCATCATGGTGGAACTACTAGTCAAGAGTGCGAGATTCCACTCTTAACGCGGAGCCTTTAAGACTCTTCGCCTTCGTCTTTCTTCTTGCTTCTGCCAAACATAATGTCATCCCACGATGGAATTGAAATCCGTCTTGTTACGCCATCTTTCTTAGCATCTGAAGGAATCTCACTTTTTTCAACTGGTTCCTCTGGAGCAAGGTCGGTGCGGACTGCGACCAGCCTCGGAGGCTGAGGCGATTCACCATCGGCCGGGAAGAGGACGCCGTGATCACTCATACGATCTGGTTTATTGGTTTGTTTAGGAATCTCCTCGCCACATATCCAACGCGCACCATCATCTTTTGAAAAAAAGGTCCGCTTATTCAAATCAAAATTCCATGTTGCCTCTCTACTTCCATCCGATGATGGATAAGCAAGGACAAGATGCCAATGTCCATTATCAAGGCGCCAGGTATTCCAAGAGATCTGATTCATGTTTACCCCTCTTGGAGCAAGACGCTGAATCACAAGTTCGCGAAGCGGCAGAGAAGTTCCTTTGGGAGATGACTTTTCAGCTTGTTCGATTACCCAAGCGCGTTCTTGCATAATGGGACTTGCGTAGCGCTCGATCTTTGCCGGGGACAAACCTGAAATCCGAGCGACCTCATCAAAACTCTCGCCAGCTCTTAGACGAGCTTGAATCTCTTTAATTGAGTAACCCGGCGCCTCATCAACTACTGCGGTCAATCGTCGCTCCGGTGTATTTCTAATTAGTGAATTTCGTAGCGAGTCATCAATCTTTACTGTAAATGAATTGCCTGCTTGATCTGCGAGTTCTAATTTCTCGCCATCACTTGTTTTACCAACGACTCTTAACTCAGTCATGGAGAGTAGGTTGCCACAATCTCATAGAAAACTATTGGAAATCAGGCTGGGATTTCCCTTACTTTCTCCCGCCATAGCTTTAGATAGGGAAGAATCAATAACGCGGATAAAGCCATACATATCAATGGGATTGCGAATGCGACAGATACCCCTTGATTGTCAATGATGTAGCCGGTTATTGCTGGGGGAAGTGCGCCGCCGAAGTTGAGTGCAGAAATCGCCCAGGCCAATACTTCAGTCTTCCTACTCTCTGCAACCGAACGCTCTGCGGCGGTCAGTGAAGAAGTCAACATCGGAGCAACTGCCAAGCCATTTATAAAGAGAACCGCTCCCATTAGCAGGAAGTTTCCTGGGGCAAGTATCGCCGCGAGATAGATGGGAATAGTTAAGAGAAATAGAGTCACCACCGATTCAATAAATCGCCGTGATGCGCTCCTTCGCCACTTGATTGAGCCCATAGCAAGTGCAGCCACTCCACTTCCAAATGACCATATAGCAATCAAGTAACCGCTTGACTCGCGCGCCCCGTAATAATCACTGTAGGCAACTATCACGAGCCCAGCGGAGGTAAAGAAAGCGCCGCAGAACATGAGTGGAATAAATAGCGCTTTTATAAAGGGCTGCCTGATAAGCAAGGAACGATCTTCACCAATCTCTTTTGGATGTGGCGGTGGCTCACTTGAACGCTGAGCTGCAAAGGAGAGCGCTCCAGTTGCAACTAAAAACATCGCCGCAAATATTGCGTACTCGGGAGCAAATGTGACAGCAATGAGAGTTGCGATAACTGGGCCGGTTGTGAACATTACTTCATCTACAAATGCCTCGAATGAATAAGCGGTATCGGTTAGCACTTGATTGTCCTTGATCGCATGTAACCAGCGCCGCCTAACCATCTGACCAGAACCAATTACAAATGCCTCAAAGAGAAGGGCTGAGGTGAACCAAAGGATTGTTGGCGCATCGTTCTTAAGAAGAATTACAAAGGCTGCCATAAAGAAGATGTGAAGTGGCGCCGTAATACTCAAGATTTTGCGCTGGCCAAATTGGTCGGCCGCGCGAGACCAAAGCGGAGCGGCGACCGATAAGACCGCCGATGCCGCCATAGATAAAGCGCCGGCAATGGCATAAGAATCAGTTTCGGCAACGACAAAGAGCACGATTGCCAAGTAGAGCATTGAAATAGGTAATCTCAATATGAATGCTGCAAACGAGAAGCGCCAACCACCTTGGACTTTAAATAGTTTGCGATAGGGCTCGAGCATGTTGGGCAGTCTACTTGTGATTAGATTGCACTATGACTTCTTCAGCGCAATTACTCGAATTAGCCGAAGAAATTGCGGAGAAAGCTGGCGAACTCCTAATGCGTCGCCCAAGTAATTTCGAACTTGATCAAAAAAGTGGTGTGTTGGACTTTGCCACCCAGATGGATCATGAGAGTGAGAAATTAATAGTGGCTGCGATTCTTGCCGCTCGTCCTGATGATTCAATAATTGGTGAAGAGGGTTCGGATCGGGTTGGAACAAGTGGATATACCTGGGTGATTGATCCGATAGATGGAACCGTCAATTATCTCTATGGAATTCCGGGTTGGTGCATAAGTATCGCTATAAAAGATAGCGAGGGCTACTTAGTCGGTGTTGTTCACGCGCCCTCTTTTGCCATGACCTGGAGCGCTCGGCGTGGTGGCGGCGCTACTTGTAATGGGAAACCTCTTCGCTGCAACGAACCGGTTTCACTTGACCGGGCGCTGATTGCAACTGGTTTTGCTTACGATATTGAACGGAGAAAACCACAAGCTGAGTTCATAAAAGAACTTCTTCCAAAGATTCGGGATGTTCGCCGGATGGGAGCATGTGCGGTAGATATTTGCATGGTTGCCTCAGGTTCAGTTGATGCACATTTTGAAGCAGGTGTAAATGAGTGGGATTACGCAGCTGCTGGTTTGATTGCAAGTGAAGCTGGAGCAAAATTCGCATTTAAGAAAGGGATTTGGGATGGTGAGAAGTACTTTGTTCTCACCGCTGGGCCAAGCCTTTTTAGAGCCCTTGCTGAAGCCCTCGCGCCCCATGGGTATGACCTCCGCTGACGCTTGGATTTAGCGACTCGAGCCCCCTTGTGGCAGGATACGCGGGCTAGCAGAAGTGAAACTTCGACTTTAAGGATCCAAATATGAACGTGCTTGATGCGGTAGATGCCGCCTCCCTCCGCAAGGACATTCCTAACTTTCGCCCCGGCGATGAGTTAAAGGTTCACGTCCGAGTTATTGAAGGTAACAAGAGTCGCGTTCAGGTCTTCCAAGGTCTTGTGATTTCTCGCCGCGGTTCTGGCGTTCGAGAAACCTTCACTGTTAGAAAGATTTCTTATGGCGTTGGCGTAGAGCGCGTCTTCCCAGTCCATGCACCAGTCATCGAAAAGATTGAATTGGTTCGCAAGGGTGAAGTTCGTCGTGCCAAGCTCTATTACCTCCGTGATCTTCGTGGCAAGGCGGCCAAGATTCGTGAACGTCGCGGTGGCGAGGATCTAGAGATGATTTACGCCGAGAGCCCTGCTACCGAGGTAGTTGAAGAGACTGCTCCAGTCGTTGATGAAGTTCAAGTAGAGAGCGCGCAAGAGACTTCCGAGAAGCCTCAAGCTTAGGGAATGTCACCTCGCGCAAAAGGCGGAGCCCTTCGCGAACTTCCGATACTTCTAGTTTCGGCGCTCATTCTCTCTATGGTCGTAAAGACCTTCTTTGTTCAATTCTTTTATATTCCATCAGGTTCGATGGAGAACACCCTTCGTGTAGATGATCGAGTTGGTGTTAATAAATTTGGTGCGATCTACAGCGAAATAAAGCGAGGCGAAGTAGTTGTCTTTCGCGATCCCGCAGACTGGCTATCTACCCCAGTAAGTGATGAAGTTGGAATTCGCAAAATTGCAAAGGACGCCCTTGTATTTGTGGGCGTAATCCCAGACCCTTCAAAACAATATCTAATAAAGCGCGTTATTGGCGTTGGCGGGGATCGCGTTGTTTGCTGTAACGCCAAGGACCAACTAGAGGTAAATGGCGTCGCTATCAATGAGCCTTATGTATACCCAGGTGATAAGCCCGCGGAAAACAAGTTTGATGTGACCGTTCCTAAAGATTTTATTTGGGTTATGGGTGATCATCGCGGCGCTAGCGCCGACTCTAGGTATCACACCGATGATCCGAATAAAGGCATGGTTCCACTAGATAAAGTGACGGGGCGTGCGCTCTTTGTAATCTGGCCAATTTCGAACCTCGGAATACTTAACGTTGGTGAGGATCTCTCAAAGATTCCCGTCAAGAAATGATTGAGGAGCGTCTCCTCAAATCTGGCCTCAGCGCTATTGCTGGCGTAGATGAGGCAGGACGGGGCGCTTGCGCTGGACCGCTTGTGATTGCAGCGCTAATTCTCAAAGACCCAGAGAGTTCGGCGCTTTCCAAGGTGCGCGACTCGAAGGAGTTAACTCCGAAGGCGAGAGAAGAGATCTTCCCGGTCATTCTTGAAAATGCGCGCTCACATTCGATTATCGAGATTTCTCCGGCAGAGATAGATTCTTTCGGGTTACACAAATCTAATATTGAAGGTATGCGCCGAGCGATTAGCGCATTAATTATCACTCCAGATTATGTTTTAACTGATGGTTATGAAATACCAGGAATTGCAATTCCCAATCTCGCGGTATGGAAGGGCGATCAAGTAGCGCTCACAATCTCAGCCGCATCCATTCTTGCCAAAGTACACCGAGATAGATTGATGGCAAGCCTTGATAAGGAATATCCAGAGTATGGCTTTGCCGAACATAAGGGGTATGTAACAAGTTCTCATAC
>Ga0208048_1000674_pt1 | contig 18184 bp, 16 predicted proteins | sample Malawi_45m_30L_FD_184163 | JGI IMG/M metagenome (GOLD analysis project Ga0208048, IMG submission 184163) | Freshwater microbial communities from Lake Malawi, Central Region, Malawi to study Microbial Dark Matter (Phase II) - Malawi_45m_30L... | ecosystem: Environmental > Aquatic > Freshwater >...
ATTCGAACCAGCGTACTCGCAAGAGGGCAGATTTACAGTCTGCTGCCATTAACCACTCGGCCACCCCACCGCAGGGAACCGCTTACTATAGTGGAAAACATAAAAAGCGTCAATTATCATAATGTGCCTCTTGCTTGTTTTCTGAAAGCGGCCACTCACTTCGCCGCTGCTTTTGCGCTTAGATCAACTTGGTCAAAGTGGCCGCCAAAAAGGCCAGCAAAGACCACAGCAAGGCCGAGCCAAACGGGAGACAAAAATCGACACCCTTGAAGCGAAAGCAGAAATCTCCGGGCAAACGACCAACCCAAAGTCGCTTAAAAAACGGCAAAAGCGGATAAAATACCGCTAAAAGCACGAAAATGAATGCAACCCAACGGATCATAAGATTAAATCAGGCGCCCCAGAAGTAAAAACACCGCTGTCAGGACAAGGGTCGATGCAAACGGAAGCCGGATTTTCCAGCCAAAAAGACTGAAATTCAGGTCACCTGGCAGCCGGCCGAGGCCCATACGTTCCAGCCAAGGCAGCAGCGAGGACAGTAGCACCAGCGCCAGAAAAATAACAATAAACCAACGCATCTATCAGACTTCACCCGAATTATGCATTAATGGAAAACCACCGGCTACAGACGGTAGCTTTGATCGAGAGACTGAATATTTGCTGGCACCTCCACCCGGTCGACCAAAAGCAGTGCCTTGAAAAGCTCGCCCATTTCGGCAGGCGAGGTGAGTTTTTGTACTGCATTTGACAAGGGTAGCCAATGATGGGGGTCGGCTGCCGACGGTTCCTCCAGCAATTTCGGCAAGCCAGCGCCGATTAGAAAGGCAGCCTGACTCATGTAAAACCCCACGCCCAAGCCGGCATCCATCCCGGCGCGTGCCATCGCGCTGAAATCAACGTGGCTGGTAATGTCCTGCAAACCAGGCAGATAAAACGGATCAGTATGCGCGTGATGGCGGTAGTGGCACATCAGCGTCCCGGCGGAGCGCTGCGGCAGATAGTACTCCGAGGCTGGAAATCCGTAGTCAATCATCAGCGCGGCGCCGCCACGGCCAGCGCCCAGCATGTCGCCCAACAGGCGAATAAAGCCGGCTTGTTGCGGGTGAATCTCGGTCAGATAACCCTCAGGCAGGTCATCCGCCTCAGGTATTTGCTCGACAAGGCCCGGTAAGCATTCGCGGTCTGAAAATACAAACGCCTGCTCGTTAAGCGCCACCCCACGCTCAAGCCAGCGGCCACTTTGCTTGATCAGTAGCTGAACCGGCATTGCATCAAGCACTTCGTTGGCAATTACCAGGCCGCTAAACGCCCTTGGGGGGGCATCCAGCCACTCGACTTGATTGAACCCGGCCAGCGCCTGCTGCTGCCGAGCCCGTAGATCGCCGGATAACTCAACAATCTGATAGCTAGTCACCGGTATCCCGGCATCAGCCATGGCTTGCAATAGATCAGCGGCAAGCTTGCCAGTGCCCGCGCCAAATTCGAGCAGCCTTATCTCCGTACCATGTAGCAGCTCAACGGCGAATCGTCCCAATGTCGCGCCGAACAGCGGGCTGATTTCCGGCGCGGTTGTAAAATCGCCGTCCTTACCCAGCTTGACAGCACCGCCCGCGTAATAACCAAGGCTTGGCGCGTATAAGGCAAGCGCCATGTAGTGGCTAAATGAAATCCATCCGTCATTCGCCAGAATGGTTTTCTGAATACGGCGCTGTAATTCGCGCGAGGCTTGCAAAGCATCGGCAGAAGGAGGCGGCAGTGACATGTGCGGTATTGTAGGGAAGGTAGTGCGGTCTGCGGCGGGCAAGTGCTGCGAAAGATCGTCAGTCAGTTAAACCTAATCATGCTGTGCAAACAAATCCGACCTCGCCAGATATGCTGCATCTCATCAAAGATCATTAATCATGCATAGTCTCCCACGCAAGGCCGCGCTAGTCACCGGGGCCGCAAAACGGCTGGGCCGCGAAATTGCGCTGGCGTTAGCGCAGCATGGTTGGGACATCGCGGTGCATTACCGTGAATCCGAAGCCGAAGCACTGGACACCGTAGACGCGATCAAATCTCTCGGGCGCGCCGCAATTGCCATTCAATGTGATCTGTCAAACGAAACAGAAACTCGGCAACTGCTGCCGCGCGCTGTGGCGCAGCTTGGCCATATCAGCTGCGTCGTGAATAGCGCTTCGCTGTTTGCGTATGACGATGCGCGTAGCTTTGATCAGGCGCGACTGGACGCGCATATGCATAGCAACCTCGCTGCACCGATATTGCTCGCGCAGGCGCTACATGCGGCAACGCCTGAAGATGCACAGTCCGTCGTTATCAATCTGCTGGATCAGAAATTATTCAACCTCAATCCAGACTTCCTCTCCTACACGTTATCGAAGAGCGCCTTGCACACCGCCACCACGCTACTCGCGATGTCGTTAGCGCCCAAGCTTCGTGTCGTAGGTTTGGCCCCGGGATTAACTTTAGTATCTGGCGACCAAACATCGTCGCAATTTGAAAAAGCGCACCAGCAAACAGTCCTCGGCAAAAGCAGCACTGCCGACGACATCGCGCAAGCCGTTTGTTATTTAGCCAGCGCCCGCGGCATTACTGGTACTACGCTCATCGTTGATGGCGGGCAGCATCTTACCCCCTTACCCCGCGATGTCATGTTTCTCGCGACATAAGGTCGATTAAATCATCTCTAACTGAACAACATGAATTCCCTTTTGATGCACCCGATGCTGTCTGATTGCCGCCGTCTATTCCTTCGTAATTATCAGATCATGAGCAATATTGGTGTTCATGACTTCGAAAAACGTGGTGAGCAAAGAGTGTTGTTCAACGTAGAGTTATACGTGCCGCTCGCTGATTCCACCCCGACTCAAGACGAATTACATGAAGTGCTCGATTACGACTTCATTCGTAACACCATCCAACAACGCTTAGCAAAGGGTCACACGCATTTGCAAGAAACCCTGTGCGACGACATTGCACGAAGCTTGCTGCAGCATCCTAAAGTACGTGCGGTGCAGGTTTCAACACAAAAGCCCGACGTCTACCCAGACTGCGACTCTGTCGGCGTTGAAGTACTCCACTTTAAAAACGCGACATGAATAACGCGACCATGGCCGGGCCCACCGCGCGGCAAGCGGAAAAAACCGCCTACGAGAATAACAAGCTGCACAAGCGTCTGTGCCGCCTGGTTGGTCAGGCGATTGGTGACTTTAATATGATTGAGGATGGCGACAAAGTGATGGTCTGCCTGTCGGGCGGCAAAGACAGCTACGCGCTATTGGATATCCTGCAAACACTTCGCGAGCGCGCGCCAATTCACTTTGACATTGTCGCCGTCAATCTCGACCAAAAACAACCCGGCTTTCCCGCTGATGTGCTGCCTGGTTATTTACGCAGCATCGATGTGCCATTTCATATTGAAACACAAGACACCTACAGCATTGTCAAACGATTGATCCCGGAGGGTAAAACCACCTGCTCGCTCTGCTCGCGTCTGCGTCGAGGTATTCTTTATCGAGTCGCCGGTGAACTTGGCGCGACCAAGATCGCACGCGGCCACCACCGCGATGACATCATCGAGACCTTCTTTCTCAATATGTTTTTTGGCAGCAAACTAAAAGGTATGCCGCCCAAGCTGCAGTCTGATGATGGCAAACATATCGTGATCAGACCAATGGCGTATGTGCGTGAGGCAGACACCGAGCGCTATGCCGAGCTGCGCCAGTTTCCAATTATTCCTTGTGATCTGTGCGGCAGTCAGGAAAACCTGCAACGCAAACAGATCAAGCTCATGTTGCGCGAGTGGGAGAAAAGACATCCTGGGCGCGTAGAAAACATTTTTTCATCGCTCGCCACGGTGGTTCCATCGCATTTGATGGATCGCTCATTATTTGAATTTTGGTCGTTAGCAGCGGCTGGTGTAGCAGATAAAAACGGCGATATCGCGTTCGACGATGAACCCTGCGCTACGCCGCAAACATCCATCGTGACTATCCATGCCTGAGATCCCTGGCGCAAGTGCCGGTTTTCGCCAACCCGTAGCGGCCTATCCACCGCTGCTTGCTCAGCCGAGATCCAGTCGGATTGAGCACTCGTAAACCACCGGCGCCCTGCGCGGTTCAGGCGGGTTTCAGTGTGAACACGCATGCTAGAATTTTGAATCTCTTTTCGCGGCTCTTATGAACGTAGTCATCCTCGCCGCCGGCATGGGCAAGCGCATGCAGTCCGATTTGCCCAAAGTTCTCCACCCGCTAGCCGGTAAGCCCCTGCTATCGCATGTCATCAACACCGCCAGGGCCTTGAATCCCTCCCGCGTATGCGTGGTACACGGTCATGGCGGGGATTTGGTGCCTTCGCGATTGGCCGCAGAGGATTTGCACTTTGTGCTGCAATCACCCCAACTCGGTACCGGACATGCAGTGATGCAGGCGGCAGATGGGCTCGACGATGACATGCCGACGCTGGTGTTGTACGGGGACGTGCCTCTCACTACCGCGCAGACTTTGCAGACACTGATCGACCAGGCTGGCAAAGAAAAGCTGGCGGTTCTCACCGTGGATCTGGACGACCCCACCGGCTACGGCCGCATCGTTCGCGAAGATAAGCGCATTGTTCGCATCGTCGAGCAGAAAGATGCCGGCGACACTGAGCGCGCTATTCGAGAAGTCAATACCGGTATTTTGGTTGCCCCAACCCGCGCCCTGAAAGCCTGGCTGAGCAAACTCTCCAACAACAACGCGCAACAAGAGTACTACCTGACCGACATTATCGCGATGGCAGTGAAAGATGGCATAACGGTTGAGTCAGCGCAACCTGCGCAGGTTTGGGAAACATTAGGTGTGAATAGCAAGGTACAACTGGCCGAGCTTGAACGCATCTATCAGCGCAACGTTGCTGATGCTTTGCTCGAGTATGGCGTCACGCTGGCTGATCCAAACCGCATTGATGTGCGCGGTGCATTGCACTGCGGGCGCGATGTGTCGATTGATGTGGGTTGCGTATTTGAGGGCGAGGTGGTACTCGGTGATGGCGTGAGCATAAGCGCCAACTGCGTGATTCGTGATGCACACATTGGTCGTGGCGCCATAATCAAGGCGTTCTCGCATATTGATGGCGCAGCCATCGGCAGCGAGGCACAGATTGGTCCCTATGCGCGGCTGCGTCCGGGTACTGTGTTGGGCGACGATGTCCATATCGGGAATTTCGTCGAAATTAAAAATAGCCAGTTTGACGCGTACAGCAAAGCGAACCATCTGGCGTATGTCGGCGACGCTACTGTAGGCGCACGCGTGAACATCGGTGCTGGCACGATCACCTGCAATTACGATGGTGCGAATAAGCATCGCACCGTGATTGAAGATGATGCCTTTATCGGTAGCGATACTCAATTAGTCGCGCCCGTCACTGTCGGCAAAGGCGCGACCATAGGCGCGGGCACCACGCTCACCAAAGATGCGCCTCGGGATAGCTTGACCGTATCGCGCGCAAAACAAACCAGCATCGCTGGCTGGCAACGGCCAGTCAAAATCAAGAAATAGGACAAAGCATGTGCGGTATTGTCGGCGCCGTCGCCCAACGTAATATCGTTCCGGTACTGCTCGAGGGCTTGCGTCGCCTTGAATATCGCGGCTACGACTCCTGCGGTGTGGCCGTTCACCAGCAAGGCCTAAAGCGCTCACGCAGCGTGTCGCGCGTTGCCGAGCTAGCCTCACAGGTTGAAGCGACCGAGCTAGTCGGCCATACCGGCATTGCCCACACACGCTGGGCTACCCACGGCGCACCAGCTACCAACAATGCGCACCCGCATTTTTCTGGCAACAAGGAACGCGCAAAAATCGCTCTCGTACACAACGGCATTATCGAGAACTATGAATCACTTCGGGAGATGCTCAGTAAAAAGGGGTATGTGTTCGAATCACAAACCGATACTGAAGCCATCGCGCATCTGATTCACGATCTCTATGAAGGTGATTTGCTCCGTACCGTACAGCAAGCGGTCAAACAACTGCACGGCGCATTTGCTATTGCCGTGTTCTGTGATGACGAACCCAATCGGGTGGTGGGGGCGCGCCTGGGTTGCCCACTGGTGGTGGGCATCGGGCAGGGAGAGACTTTCATTGCCTCAGACGCGATGGCGCTGGCAGGCAGCACCGATCAGATTATTTATCTGGAAGAAGGTGATGTAGTTGATGTCACACTCACCGGCGCGCACATCACTGACAAAGCTGATCAGTCAGTAGTGCGTATAACGCAGACGGTTCATGCCTACTCCGGTGCGATTGATCTTGGTCCTTACCGGCACTACATGCAAAAAGAGATTTTCGAGCAACCCGCTGCGATTGGCGATACGCTTGAAGGTGTGCTCGGCTTTGCGCCCGATGTATTTGGTGAGAGCGCAAGTGAGGTCTTTGCTGGTATCAATAGTGTTCAGGTACTTGCCTGTGGCACCAGCTACTACTCGGGCATGACAGCGCGTTACTGGCTCGAATCCATTGCCGGCATTCCCACCCAAGTAGAAATTGCGAGTGAATACCGATATCGCGAACCGGCGGTCAACCCGAATGCCTTGGTCGTGGTGGTCTCGCAGTCAGGCGAAACTGCTGACACCTTGGCAGCACTGAAGTACGCCAAACAACTCGGCCATCGCCACTCACTCGCGATTTGTAATGTCGCTACCTCGGCGATGGTGCGCGAGACCAGCCTTGCTTATCTAACCCGCGCCGGTGTTGAGATTGGTGTCGCCTCTACCAAAGCGTTTACTACGCAACTTACTGCACTGTTTTTATTGACGCTGACGCTCGCCAAGCTGCGTGGTCGATTGAACGACGAAGCCGAGGCGAACTACTTGAAGCATTTGCGCCACCTTCCGGTCGCAATCTCATCGGTGCTGGCGTTGGAGCCGCAAATCATTGCCTGGGCCGAAGCGTTTGCGCGCAAAGAGAATGCACTATTTCTCGGCCGCGGCTTGCATTACCCCATCGCGCTCGAAGGCGCGCTCAAACTGAAAGAAATTTCTTACATTCACGCAGAGGCCTACCCCGCGGGTGAGTTAAAGCATGGGCCACTTGCTTTGGTGAGTGAAGAAATGCCCGTGGTTACCGTCGCGCCCAATGATGCGCTGATAGAGAAGCTGAAGTCGAATATGCAGGAGGTGCGCGCGCGCGGCGGGCAGCTGTATGTATTTGCCGATGCAGATTCTCGTATTAGTTCAAGCGAGGGCTTACATGTGATTCGCATGCCTGAGCACTACGGACCACTCTCCCCTATTCTGCATGTGGTGCCTCTACAGCTCCTCGCGTATCACACTGCGCTCGCGCGCGGCACTGATGTTGATAAACCGCGCAATCTGGCGAAGTCGGTGACGGTAGAGTAGCTTGGCCTGGATAATCACTAAATATCTTCTCAGTGCCGGCGTGGTAGTGCTGGCCTCTGAAGTAGCCAAGCGCAGCGACAAGCTGGGTGGTTTGATCGCAGCGCTACCCTTGGTGACCGTGCTCGCGCTCATCTGGCTGCATGTAGAAAATCAGCCGAAGGAAAAGCTCTCCAATCATGCGTGGTACACCTTCTGGTACGTGCTGCCCACCTTACCGATGTTCTTGGCTTTTCCATTTTTATATCAACGGCTAAGTTTCTGGCTAACGCTTATTTGCTGCGTCGCCATTACGCTGGTTTGTTTTGCGGCGCTTGCGTATCTGTTGAGACCTTTCGGCATTGACCTTCTATAGTATCGCTTTTAGCACTGCATTGCGCAGATAGTTGCTGATCGCATGGCAGCGAAATGAGTCATCGGCGGAAATCTGAGCATTAATGTCCGCTGATCGAAACGACTGATAAGGCGATATCGGGTTGCTCGCTGCGAAAATCAAATCTTGGTGATTTTTTCTAAAGCGTGGTTACGCATGCCTTTGGCACCGTCAACGTTCAATAGTGGCGCCATCGACAACCACATTTAACACGAAAGGAAATCACATTATGCCAAGGACAGTACACACCCATCACGCCAGCAATAGCTCCTCCTATATCGACAGCGCAGATTCATCGAGCTCAGAAGAACAGGTGAAACATACGAAAAATGCACAAGGCAGCTATGCAGAAGGCCAAATTGCCCGCGCCACAAGTTCAACTACCGCTGAGAAAAATCTGATACCCATCTGCCCCCTTCCCGTGCGTATCGCCGTCGGTGTGTTTTGCGGTTTAGGTGCTGTTGCAGGCATGGCTTTGATGATTGTCGGCGGTAACGAACTAAATAGTCCCAACGATCCGGAGGCTAACCTGCACAGAGTGATGCTGGGCAGCGGTGGGGTCATGCTCACAGTCGGGTTCCTCGGCATGCTCTCGACGCAGATCGGCAGAGAAAATCTGGCACCATCGACCGCAACGGCCTGAGCTTGTTTTTGATACCGCTGCGGCTAAGGCTGCGGCGGCGCGACCCGAAGAAGTGATGAACCCCTTACTCAAACAAGCCGCGACCTCGGCAGTTCATAGCCCAGACCCAGAAATTCGCGACAGCGTTCTACTTGCGATGGAATTGCTCGAGCAAATGCCACAACACCTTGAACGCTGGCAGTCGTCGCTTGCAAAAAATCAAACACTCGCGTCGTGCCTTCAGCTCGGCGCTGAAGCTATTGTGCGGTCCCGGCGGCTTGCCACTAGGCTGTGCGACGACGGCGACTTCCTGCTTGCACTTCCGCTGGCGATGGTCTGCGCCTCCTACGCGTCAGATGACCCCGAGCACTGTTTTTTAGCTGGCACCTGTCTGCAGCGGCTGGGCCAGCCTGCCTCAGCTGTACATTTCTACCGGGTCGCGCTGCAGCTCAATGAGGCCGATGCGGCGTCAGCGTACCGCCTAGCCGAATGCCTTGAGGCAGTTGAACAGTCCGAGCAAGCCAGCCACCTCTATCAATGGGTGACAGAGCTCGCGCGCGGCAACTTTGCGCTACGCGGCTTGCAAGGCATGGCGAGCGCGCGGCTCGCACAGCTTACCGCTGCACGGCGGGCTTAATCAGCGGGGATTGTTTCCGGCTATACTCAGTCGCCTTGACGTTGACGTAAGCGTCAATCGGAAAATCATTGCGGCTGGCGCCATGCCGGCCGTCCGGAGCACATTCCCATGACCGACCTTTCCGTCGCGCAGAGCCTCACCGCTTACACGCCTCAAAACAAAGTGCGCTTTGTCACTGCAGCTTCCTTATTTGATGGTCACGACGCCTCCATCAACATCATGCGCCGTATTCTGATGTCGCAAGGCGCTGAGGTAATTCACCTAGGACATAACCGTTCGGTGGATGACATTGTGACCGCTGCTTTGCAGGAAGACGCCCACGGCATTGCCGTATCGAGTTATCAGGGTGGCCATCTCGAGTACTTCAAATACATGATCGATTTGCTGCGGCAGCGAGGTGGCGCGCATATCAAGGTATTTGGTGGTGGTGGCGGTGTGATCGTCGCCAACGAGATCAATGAACTGCACGAGTACGGGGTCACGCGGATTTTTAGCCCGGAAGATGGGCAACGCATGGGCCTGGTTGGCATGATCTCTTACATGGTTCAAACCTGCGACAGCGATCTGTCGACTTACGCCCCAACCAGTATCAGCGCACTACAGCAAGGAGACATTGCAGATCGTCACAGACCACTGGCGCAACTAATCACGGCATTGGAAAACAATAAAGTCTCGTCTGAACTTCGCGCTGCGCTGCATGAAGCAGACAAGCAAAAGAATATACCTGCGCTCGGCATTACGGGTACAGGCGGCGCGGGTAAGTCGTCATTAACTGACGAATTGATACGACGTCTGCGAATCGATCAAAGTGACGCATTGAACATTGCGTTGATATCGATCGATCCTTCACGTCGAAAATCGGGTGGCGCGCTGCTGGGCGATCGTATTCGAATGAATGCCATCAGCCCATGGCGTGGCAATAGCCGTGTCTTCATGCGCTCACTCGCGACGCGCGAGGCTGGCTCGGAAATATCGCAGGCGCTACCTGATGTGATTGCGGCTTGTCGTGCCGCCGGCTTTGATCTGGTGATTGTTGAAACCTCCGGTATCGGCCAAGGTGATGCGGCGATCGTGCCGCATGTGGATGTCAGCTTGTATGTCATGACGCCAGAGTTCGGCGCCGCATCGCAGCTGGAAAAAATCGATATGCTCGATTTTGCGGATGCGATTGCGATCAATAAATTCGACCGCAAAGGCGCTCAAGACGCACTGCGCGATGTCGCGAAACAAGTGCAGCGCAACCGCGAAGCATGGACACAAACGCCTGAGCAAATGCCCGTCTTAGGCACACAAGCGTCGCGTTTCAACGATGACGGCGTCAGTGCGCTGTATCACGGCCTGCTGCCACTGCTGCAGGCACGTGGCCTTCAAACACAAGCTGGCAAACTGGCGCCAGTGGCAGCGCGCTTCTCCAGCGGCCGTCATGCCATCGTGCCACCGGCACGTAGCCGATACCTGGCCGAGATTGCCGACACCGTACGCTCGTATCACCGACGTGTTGAAAAACAAGCGATCATCGCGCGTGAGCATCAGCAGTTGTCAGAAGCTAAGCGCATGCTGGCAGCCGCCGGCAAGGCGGCAGATATTGATGGGTTGATTACACAGCGTGAACACGCGCTGGATGCAGATGCACGTCAGGCATTGGCAGCTTGGCCGGAAATTCGCAGCCACTACGAAGGCGACGAGCATGTCGTCAAAATCCGTGACAAGGAAATCCGCACTCGTCTGTACACCGAGACCCTCTCAGGTAATCGTGTGCGCAAGGTCTCGTTGCCGAAGTATGCGGATCATGGCGATTTGTTGCGCTGGTTAACGAAAGAAAATCTGCCCGGGTACTTTCCGTTCACTGCAGGGGTGTTTCCATTCAAGCGAGAGAATGAAGACCCCACCCGTATGTTTGCGGGCGAAGGCGATGCGTTTCGCACCAATCGCCGTTTCAAGCTGGTATCCGAAGGTATGCCAGCCAAGCGCTTATCCACCGCGTTTGACTCGGTCACACTGTATGGTGCTGACCCCGCGCTACGCCCGGATATTTACGGCAAGGTCGGCAACTCGGGGGTATCGATCGCGACGCTGGATGACATGAAGGTGCTCTATGACGGCTTTGATCTATGCGATCCGACCACCTCGGTATCGATGACGATTAATGGCCCTGCACCGACGATACTGGCCTTCTTCATGAATACCGCAATCGACCAGCAGCTCGATAAATTCCGTTCCGAGAAAGGACGGGAGCCGACTGCGGAGGAAGCGGCGCAAGTCAAGGCATGGGTACTGAAAAACGTTCGTGGCACGGTGCAGGCCGATATTCTGAAAGAAGACCAAGGCCAAAATACCTGCATTTTCTCGACCGAATTTTCACTCAAGGTCATGGGCGACATACAGCAATACTTTGTCGATCATCAGGTACGCAATTTCTATTCAGTCTCTATCTCGGGTTATCACATCGCCGAAGCCGGTGCCAATCCCATCTCGCAGCTTGCATTCACGCTATCAAACGGCTTTACGTTTGTTGAAGCCTATCTCGCGCGCGGTATGCATATTGATGACTTCGCGCCAAACCTGTCGTTCTTCTTTTCAAACGGCATGGACCCGGAATACACCGTGCTTGGTCGCGTCGCGCGCCGCATTTGGGCGGTGACGATGAAGGAAAAATACGGCGCTAACGACAGGAGCCAGAAACTCAAGTACCACATTCAAACGTCCGGTCGTTCGCTGCATGCGCAGGAAGTTGACTTCAATGATATCCGCACCACACTGCAAGCGCTAATCGCGATCTACGACAACTGCAACTCGCTGCATACCAATGCGTATGACGAAGCGATCACCACGCCTACCGATGAATCAGTACGCAGAGCTTTAGCGATACAGCTGATCATCAACCGCGAGTGGGGCCTGGCGAAAAACGAGAACCCGAACCAAGGCGCATTTGTACTTGATGAGTTGACCGATCTGGTTGAGGAAGCGGTGCTGCAAGAATTCGAGCGTATTGCCGAGCGCGGCGGCGTACTGGGTGCCATGGAAACCGGCTACCAGCGCAGCAAGATTCAGGAAGAGTCGCTGCTGTACGAGCACAAGAAGCATGACGGTAGCTTACCCATCATCGGCGTGAATACGTTCCGTAATCCTAATGGCGATACCGTCCCGCAGGCGCTTGCGCTGGCGCGCTCGACTGAAGACGAAAAGCAATCGCAGCTGAAGCGTCTGACTGATTTTCATGTGCGGCACAAAGACCAGGCGCCCAAGGCCTTGGCCGCGCTCCAGCAAGCTGCGATTAATGACGAAAACGTGTTCGCGCAGCTAATGAAAGCGGCACGCGTCTGTTCGCTAGGACAAATCACCGAGGCCTTGTTCGAGGTAGGTGGGCAGTACCGACGCAGCATGTAAAACGCTCGCCTCCACCACATCCTCCAGCTCGCGTAGGTTCACGCACATGCTCATGTGGGATCAACGCGATTCTGCACCGTGCGGGTAACGCGGCTATCGGCACCGCAAGCATCCCAGGAACCCGCGCAATACACCTGCCACCTAGTCCTCGCTTATTCAACGAGGACCATGATGAAACGCACAACATTTGAACGGCCTGACACTCACCAAGTTTACGGCGCCGCTGCCACGCGCGCTCGCGTCAATGAAGCCACCGTCACAGACACACCTTCACCAACACCGGCTGTTCCACCAACAATGTCGGAGAAGCAGAGCCTGCTGGCACTGTTGGGATGCCGAAAAGAAATCGCCGCCGGCGAATTCAGCGTAAAGCTCAACCACCCCGGCTTCCACTGGACGCTGCCGCTCGACGTCACCACCAGGATCGCAAGCGAGCTCAAATCCGCCGCCGAGTGGAAAGGCATGATCCTGACCAGTCGCCAGGGTTATTTCAGCGTGGATGCTGCGCATTCTGAGCGCCGCTTCCCACGACTGAGAGCGGATCTGATGAAGATTTCCGGTAGCGGCAAAGTCGAGGCTAATTATGTCCGCAGGTACCTAGACAAGTTGGCAGCCGGCGGCATCTACGACCAGCTACTCCTCACGACATTGTCGCCTGACACGCGCCTCGCGGCCAACCTGGCTGTACTTTGCTGGTCAGACAATAAGGTTTATGGCAAGGATGTATCTAAGGTTAATGAATGGATCATAGAAAACCTCAAAACAGAGAAAGAGGCCCGAGGTCCGGAGCGATTTGAGAAAGACGTACAAGCGTTATTGCCTCTTTTCAGGCCTGCCACGCAAAGAAAAGGTCAATCGCAGAAAATGCGCACCCAGTTTACAGTGACCCAACTAAAGCTACTGGTCGAACATAAAATACTTAACAACTCCCTACCTCTTTTACTTGAAATATATCTGGCTGGCCTCAAGTATGATGGTAGGCCTTCCATTCGTACCTTTTGCGAAGAGATGGGTTTCGTCAACGATATCATTCGTGATGTCAAGATTACGGACTTGTTGCCATTGGCTGCCATGGGCAGCAAAGAATTCACGAATGAAATTTTCAATCAGCTACGCGCAATGCCCCCAGAAAAACGCAAAGAGTCGATACTGGATATTTATCTTGCACTCGAATATGCTTTCGAATATGACCAACTTTCTTTTTTGAAGCATAATGAAGCTTGGAATTTACTTACAAGTTTCATCGTTGGCTGTATCAAGCAGATGAAGGAATTATCTTTTGATGAAAAACTGATGCGAGCGTGCACCAAGGTAACCGGATCAGCCTACAGGTATACCGAAATATTAGGAGTTGCACCTTCCAACAACCTTAATCAACAAGCCTTCGTCTTGTCAAAGAACGGCGCCGAGTTATGTAGACACCTACAGGGTTGGATCGAGACGCTACCTCCTTTTGAAGCGACGGAAGTTCTTAATGAACTACCCGCCTATTACCGTGATTTTCTTCGCGGCCCGATGCAATAAACTTTCTGCATTACTCATGCCGCAACATTACAATGCGGCATGCGTCTCAAACCTGAACATTTCGAACCGACCGACACTGCCCTTCATGCGCGGCTGTCGGCGATCGACGTCGCCGCGTATGGCAAAACCCGTAATCATCTCAATGGCAGGGTCACACGACTATCGCCGTATATCACACACGGTTTCATCACGATCCCGGAATTATTTGAGCGGCTGCCGAAACTCAAGCTCTCCGACAAACTGGCGTTTGAATTCGGCTGGCGTGAATTTTTTCATCACGTGTGGAGCCGCGAGGACGAGCGAATTCTTTCAGATATGCGGCCTGGCCTCCCGGGCGTACGCTACGCCGACGAGCTGCCCGACGATATCCGTGAAGGTCGCACCGGACTAGCGGTGATTGATCGCGCCGTGCATCAGCTGTACGCCACCGGTTATTTGCATAATCATGCGCGCATGTGGCTGGCAAGCTATGTCATTCATTTGCGCAAAATACACTGGCGCATGGGTGCGGATTGGATGTTTGCCCATCTGCTGGACGGCGATCTGGCGTCAAACCATCTATCGTGGCAGTGGGTCGCCGCCACTTTCAGTAGCAAGCCCTACCTGTTCAACGCCGAAAATGTTGCGCACTACGCCGCGGCCGACTGGCACTGTGCCGGAAGCGTGCTGGATACCAGCTACGAGCATCTCGACCAGATCGCGCGACGCAATCAAACTATCAACACGGTACCGTCATTGGTGGGGGTGGAAGAGCCCGGTCTGCTTACGAGACCATCCGCCCTGATAACATCGACCATCCCAAAAGCTAAGCGCGTTCAGTTGGTTCATCCTTGGATGCTATCTCAGCGCTCCTTCGATGGGCTTCGTATTGGCGTCATCCACCTGCCCTTCCATGCGCGCTTCCTATGGTCAGCGCGGCGCTGGCAGTTCGTGACAGATAGAATGATGGCTATCACGGATGCACTATTCATCGGTGATCTCAACGAACTGAAAGACATGCTTTCTGAAACGCCGTATGTTGAATCAGTAGCCACGCTGAACCCCGGCTACGATGGTCTGCTGCCGCAGCTGTGCACACAGCTCGCAGACGCGCCGCGGCAGTTTGCCAATCCCGCCAAGACCTGCCGCTCGTTTTCTGCATTCTGGTCGCACTGTACCGAAGCCCACCCACAACGGGGATGGCATCGATGAAGCTGGGCATCGTGTGGTTCAAGCGCGATCTGCGTGTGTTTGATCATGCGCCGCTGGTCGAGGCTGCCAAGCATCGTCAAGTACTGCCACTGTATATCTACGAGCCCAGCCTGATTCGTGCGCCAGATTTCGCTACGCAACATATTGGCTTCATCAATGAATGTTTGACCGAGCTTGACCAAGCCCTGTCCGCGCGTGGTAGTCCGCTGCTTGCGCAATATGGCGAAGCAATCGCGATCTTTCAGCGAGTACTCGATACATTCGGGCCATTTGCGCTGTACTCGCATGAAGAAACGGGGAATGTACTTACTTACGAGCGCGACAAGCGCGTCGCTGAATGGTGCAGCGCCAACGGCATTATGTGGCGAGAATTCCCGTCGAATGGTGTTGTTCGCAAACTCAGCTCGCGTGACGCGTGGTCTGATCTCTGGATGCAACGCATGAAGCCTGCGCCGCTTGCAGCGCCAGATTTCTTAGGCAAACCAGAGGGCACGCTGACGCCCAATGGCATCATGCTGCCGCACTGGATGGGTCTGCCGGATAACGATAAACCTCTGCGGCAAAAAGGTGGTCGCAAGCAAGCGGCACAATTGCTTAAGCAGTTTCTTTCACAGCGCTTGTCGCACTACCGCTTTGGCATGTCGAGCCCACTCTCGGCAGCAGATTTATGTTCGCGGCTGTCGCCTCATATTGCCTACGGCAGCTTGTCGATCAGAGAGCTTGTACACAAAGTGTGGAAGACGCGCGCCGAGCTGAATGCCATGCCTGCACACGTGAGGCCCAAAGGCGCACTCGAGGGCTTAAAGTCTTTCGAGAGCCGACTACATTGGCGTTGCCACTTTGTGCAAAAGCTGGAATCCGAGCCCGAGATTGAAACGCGCAATATGCATCGTGGCTTTGATGGCTTGCGTGAGCCACACTTCAATCGCGAGTACTTCGAGCGCTGGCGTAAAGCAGAAACCGGCTTTCCTTTAATTGATGCCTGCATGCGCATGCTGGCTGAAACCGGTTGGATCAACTTTCGAATGCGGGCATTACTGGTGAGCTTTTCAAGCTATCAGCTATGGAATCATTGGCGTGAGCCGGCATTGCACTTGGCTCAGGAGTTTCTTGATTACGAGCCCGGTATTCATTACTCACAGATTCAAATGCAGTCGGGGGTCACTGGCATCAATACCCTGCGCATCTACAACCCCGTCAAGCAGGCGCAAGATCAAGACCCGGACGGTGAATTCGTCAGGCGCTGGCTACCCGCACTTGTGAACGTGCCTAACGAATTTATTTTCGAGCCGTGGACTATGCCATCGGCGGTTCAGCAACACACCGGGGTAATCATTGGCAGCACGTATCCGGAGCCGGTCGTCGATCACCTAGCGGCAGCGCGCCATGCACGCGAGACCATGTGGGCACTGCGCCGCGAACCTGAAGCACGCGAAGAAGCACGGCGCGTCTTCGATAAACATGGCAGCCGCAACCCAGCGCGTGAAGGCCGCCGGCCGTCCAAGTCAAAGCCAAAGTCTGCAGACTCAACCAAGGCAGAGGCACCATCAACACCGCAGTTATCCCTCGGACTGGAATGAGGCTATCATGCTGAGGGGCGTAATTGCCGCCGGTACTGCTTTTACGTTGTGGGGTGTTTTCCCATTGTATTTAAGACTCCTGAAGCAGGTGCCGTCGTTAGAAATTTTGTCACATCGCGTACTGTGGTCAGTCGTGCTATTGATGAGCTTGCTTGCTCTTCGGCGGCAATGGGATTGGCTGGCGTTGGTGCGAGCCAAGCCACGCATCATCATCACTTTTGTCACCAGCGCGCTGATGCTTGCTACCAATTGGGTGGTGTATATCTGGTCGGTAAACCACGATCACATCATTGATGCGAGCCTGGGTTATTTCATCGCGCCATTGTTCAACGTGCTGTTCGGTATTGGCTTGGGCGAGCGCCTGCGCCTGACACAGTGGATCGCTGTCGCCTTGGCGGCCTGTGGTGTGATTTGGCTGACCTTCAGCGCCGGGCAGTTGCCTTGGATCGGTTTGGTGATAGCGGTGACGTTCGGCCTATACGGCCTGCTCAGAAAAACCGCTGCCTTGGGCGCGTTAGAAGGCTTAAGTGTCGAGACGCTGGTACTTCTTCCTGCCGCAAGCGTGTTTTTACTAGTGCCCGATGCAGGCTCATCGCATGCGTTTGGTAGTGATCTTCCGCTTTCGTTATTGCTGATCGCCGCCGGACCTGTTACGGCGATACCGCTGCTGCTGTTTGCTTATGGCGCGCGCCGCATTCCGCTCTATTTGGTCGGGCTACTACAGTACATCGGCCCCAGCCTGCAGCTACTGATCGGCGTTTGGCTTTTCAACGAACCGTTTGGTGGCTCCAAGCTTATCGGCTTTGCGCTTATTTGGTCTGGATTGCTGATCTACTCCGTCGATGGTCTGGCGCGCGGAATCACTACGCGCTCCGACCAGCAAAAAAAATCGCCCGGTGAATACCAGGCGAATTCAAGTTAGTGAAATGGTATTGGCGTAATTGAAGGTGTCGCTTAGTTCTCTAGTGTTGCAAACGCTTGGTTGAATACATCAGCCAATTCTTCAGGCACATTTTTAATTGCCTCTGTCAGAAATGCTGTGCTTCTTTTAACGAAGTTTGAATCTGTCTGCGTTCCTGCAGAAACTTTTTTTATGGATGTGGCAGCTTTTTGGGCAATCAACCGGTGCGATTTGCTTTCCCAGCTTAGAACTCCTGCTGAGAAAAATATTAACAAGCTTTCACAAAGATTATCAGCGGCGATAGCATCAAAAAAATTCGAAGGATAAATGTGTCCTGCGTCTTTGTATTGATCTAGCAAATTCGACAGAAAGAACTTCTCAAGCGCTTTAGTTAACTCGGCTGATTCTATCCAAGGTTTATTTGAACTCTCTAAAATTGCCAGCAAGTCGCTCGATATCATCCGTCCTAATCGCATCGCCATCTTACAAATCTGCCGGGTATCAAAATTCGCTACGGGAGCGTTCAACAAACATTTAACGAGATTATTTGTGATTTCAATTAGCGATGGATGACCGTCTTTATTAATGAATCCGTAAAGT
>Ga0208048_1000675_pt1 | contig 18180 bp, 18 predicted proteins | sample Malawi_45m_30L_FD_184163 | JGI IMG/M metagenome (GOLD analysis project Ga0208048, IMG submission 184163) | Freshwater microbial communities from Lake Malawi, Central Region, Malawi to study Microbial Dark Matter (Phase II) - Malawi_45m_30L... | ecosystem: Environmental > Aquatic > Freshwater >...
GGGCTATTGGCTCTGGCCAACGAGCATTCTGGACTGGTTCGCTTTTTTCACCATGGGGGCGATTGGCGCCTACGGCCATCATTTGATGGTCAAGGCATATGCAGCAGCGCCTGTATCAACCCTTGCACCCTATAGTTATGCGCAGGCGCTCACCGCTTTGCTCATGGGTTGGCTGGTTTTCGATCACTTCCCCGATCGCTGGTCATTGGTCGGGATGGGTTTGATCGTGGCCACAGGGGTTATGAACGCGCTGCTTAGTCATCGCGCTTCGCGCCGTTCGACTTAGGTTTTCGCGTTTTGCTCTGGCTGATCTGGCGACGCCGCTCATCGCGAACAGCTTCTCCCAATTCTAAAACCGCCATGGCATAAAACGGTGACTGGTTATAGCGGGTAATAACCCAAAAATTGTGGTCGGTCGCAATCCAGGTGCTCGGAGCATCGGCATTCGGGAGCTCAAAAACCGCCCAGGGCTGGGTGCTGAAACCGCTCCTTTGATCGGACTTCTCTTTGTTTTGATGCGTGGGCTTTTCCTTGCCGTGTCGAGCTGTTTGCTCTTTTGATTCCTTGGGAAATCCGAGGCCCGCGTCTTCGATGTCTCGCTTCAACAAGCGAGGCTGCCAGCCCGCTTCCAATACCTGCTTTCTTGCCTCTTGATTTGTCGCTGCCTGTTGCTCAGCCCGCAATTGAATCCTTGTCTTTTGTTTTGACTGAGCTTGCCAGCCGTGCCGCTTCAAAAATGAGGCCACACTGCCGATGGCATCTGCTTTGCTACCCGCAAGATCGATGCTACCGTCACCATCAAAGTCGACGGCGTGGCGCCGAATGCTTCCAGGCATAAACTGGGGCAGCCCGATCGCTCCCGCAAATGAGCCACGCACAGACTTTGGATCAATGCCTTGGTCCTGGGTCCAAAGCAAAAAATGTTCGAGCTCCTTGGCAAAGTAAGCAGCTCGGCGCGGATAGTCAAAGCTAAGTGTGGCTAGGGCTTCAAGGACTTGGAAGTTGCCTGTGTTTCGCCCGTAAATCGTTTCAACGCCAATGATGCCCACGATGACGTGGGCAGGTACGCCAAAGCGCTGACCTGCTCGTTCGAGCGCCTTTTGATTCTCGTTCCAAAAGTCCACGCCCGCAGCGATTCGCTTGGGTTCAATAAAGCGCTTGCGATACACCGCCCAGGAGCGCTTAAAGCTTTGTGCCGCTGGCTCCATAAGTCGAATCACTTGGGCGTTTGCCTTGTAATCGGCAAAAAGTGCCTCAACTTTGTCGCGCGGCCAGGCATGCTGCTGTGCCATATGGTTTGCAAACTCGCTTGGGCGAGCAAAAGGGATGGGCGACCAAGCTGGCGGCGGAACATCGTCAGCGTCTAGGTTTGCCGACAGCGCCCCTTGTTGAATTGTCAAGGCTAGAAGTAAGCCCAATGGCAAGCGCCTAAAAACATGCTTCGTCATTGACCGTGCTCGAATCGTCATCCAAAAGGCTTTATTGTTGCTGCAACGATGTTAGCGTTCGACATCTGTATGCGCCCTGACACGAATGGTTCACGCAAAAGTTAAAACGAGGCGATGAAATGCTACAAGCAAATTTATCTAATGTGATGGCAGCGGAGCCTAAGGTCGATTGCTTCGATGAGTCGGTTGTTGAGCTTACCTGCCTGGACGGGATTGCCACCCTCACCATGGCGCGTCCCAAGCAATTCAATGCGCTTTCGAGACAAATGCTCGAGGTGCTGACCGCAAAGTTGCAAGCGCTGGCACAAGACAAAACGATTCGCGTTGTGGTTATTGCGGCGCAGGGCAAGGCCTTTTGCGCTGGTCACGATTTGCGCGAGATGCTGTCCATGGAAAGTCAGGATGAGTATCAAAGCCTTTTTGCAGCTTGCACCCGCATGATGATGACGATACAAGGCATGCCTCAGCCGGTAGTCGCCAAAGTGCACGGCCTTGCGACCGCGGCTGGCTGCCAGCTCGTTGCGATGTGCGACTTGGCGATTGCCTCAAGTGAGGCAAGGTTTGCGGTCTCTGGGGTGAATTTGGGCCTTTTTTGCTCGACGCCTTCGGTGTCTTTATCGCGAAATTTGTCGCGCAAGCAGGCCTTTGAAATGTTGGTAACCGGGGACTTTATCGATGCCGAAGAGGCCAAGGCGCGAGGCCTCATCAACCAGGTTGTCGATCCGGCGCAGCTTGACGAGGCAGTCAACCATTTATGTCAACGAATCAAGAGCAAGCCCCAAGTGGCGATCAGTACCGGTAAGCAATTGTTTTACCGACAGCTTGAGATGGGGATCGAGGCTGCCTACCAACTCGCTGGCCAGACAATGGCTTGCAATATGACGGATGTTCAAACACGAGAGGGCATCAGCGCCTTTGTCGAAAAGCGATCCCCGCGTTGGGCACAGGACACAAATGCCTAGGCTCGGGCGGGCTCCAGTAGAATCGGGAGATTAATCAGGAGGATGTAGCGCATGAAGGTATTGGTACCGGTGAAGCGGGTTGTTGACTACAACGTCAAGGTCCGGGTGAAGAGTGATCAGACGGGTGTGGATATCGCTAACGTCAAAATGTCAATGAATCCATTCGATGAGATCGCAGTCGAAGAGGCTGTCCGATTGAAGGAAAAGGGGCAGGTCACCGAAATTATTGCGGTGTCAGCTGGAACAACCGCGTGCCAGGAAACATTGCGCACGGCGATGGCCATTGGCGCAGACCGAGCCATATTGATCGAAACCGATGTGGAACTACAACCTTTGGCAGTCGCTAAGTTATTGAAGGCAGTGGTTGATCGCGAGCAACCCGGATTAATGATTCTTGGCAAGCAAGCTATCGACGATGACGCAAACCAGACCGGGCAAATGCTCGCTGCCCTTGCCAATTATCCGCAGGCTACTTTTGCATCGAAGGTTGAATTGCAGGATGGAAGCCTGAGCGTGACCCGCGAAGTTGATGGTGGCCTCGAAACCCTGCGCATGCCTTTGCCGGCGGTCATTACAACCGATTTGCGTCTTAATGAGCCCCGTTATGTGACCTTGCCCAACATCATGAAGGCTAAGAAAAAGCAGCTCGATCAGCTTACCCCAGCCGACTTGGGCGTCGACGTCACGCCGCGCCTTAAGACGCTCAAAGTGACCGATCCGCCAGGACGATCAGCGGGTATTAAGGTGCCCGATGTAGCCACCCTGGTTGACAAACTGAAAAACGAAGCAAAGGTGATTTGACATGCGTGCATTGGTGATTGCCGAACACGAAAACGGCCAACTCAAACCCAGTACCTTAAACACGGTCACAGCAGCACTGCAAACCTCATCGGAAGTTCATGTGCTGGTGGCAGGCGCCGGCTGTTCGTCGGTAGCTCAGGCCGCTGCAGGTATAGCAGGTGTTGCCAAAGTGCTGCATGCAGACGCGCCTCAGCTTGAAGCGCAGACCGCTGAAAACGTCGCCGAGCAAGTGCTCGCCCTGGCATCGGGCTACACCCACATGCTTGCACCAGCAACAGCCTTTGGAAAAAACGTCGCTCCTCGCATTGCTGCACGGCTTGATGTAGCCCAACTTAGCGACATCATCGCTGTCAATGCACCAGACAGTTTCACCCGACCCATTTACGCGGGCAACGCTATCGCCACCGTGCAATCGCTCGACGCGACCAAGGTGATTACCGTGCGTACCACCGGTTTTGATGCTGCCGCCTTGGGCGCTGGCCCAGCGCCGATCGAATCAATCGACCCGGTGCCAGACACTGGCATGAGCCAATTTGTATCTCGTGAGCTTGCCAAATCGGATCGTCCCGAGCTAACGGCAGCCAAGGTGGTTGTATCAGGTGGCCGCGGCATGGGTTCTTCAGACAACTTCAAAATCCTGGAACCGATCGCGGACAAACTTGGCGCTGCGATGGGGGCATCGCGGGCCGCTGTCGACGCAGGCTACGCGCCTAACGATTGGCAGGTGGGCCAGACAGGAAAAATCGTCGCGCCACAGCTTTATGTTGCGATTGGCATTTCTGGCGCGATCCAGCATTTGGCCGGCATGAAGGACTCCAAAGTGATTGTTGCCATCAATAAGGATGCCGAGGCTCCTATATTCGGAGTGGCTGACTACGGATTGGTCGCCGATTTGTTCCAGGCTGTGCCTGAATTGCAAGCTGCATTGGGGTAAGCCATGAGCTATGTTGCACCTGTTGCCGATATGCTCTTCAACATGGAGCATGTGGCCAATCTCGAGCAAATCAGTCAGTTGCCGGGTTTTGAAGATGCCAATCTAGAGACCGCGGCGGCTGTCTTGGAAGAATGCGCGAAATTCAATCAAGACGTTATTGCGCCGCTCAACTGGATCGGTGATCAACAGCCAAGCGCAGTCAATCAGGGTGTTGTCACGACAACGCCTGGTTTTAAGGAAGCATTCGCGCAATACGCCGCTGCGGGTTGGCAGGGCGTGCAACACGGCTCACATTTTGGCGGTCAAGGCCTGCCCAAACTGATTGCTTCATGTTGTGGCGAAATGCTCAACGCTGCCAATCTTAGTTTTGCCCTTTGTCCACTGCTAACCGACGGTGCGATCGAAGCGCTTGATACCGCTGGATCTGAAGAACAGAAGACGCGCTTTATCCCCTCGATGATAGCGGGGGAGTGGACAGGCACCATGAACCTCACAGAGCCTCAAGCGGGGTCTGATTTGTCGATGGTTCGTACGCGTGCGCTGCCACAAGCCGATGGCAGTTATCGGATCTTCGGCCAAAAAATTTATATCACTTATGGTGAGCACGACATGGCCTCCAACATCATTCATTTGGTGTTGGCTCGTACGCCCGACGCACCTGAAGGCGTGAAGGGCATTTCGCTGTTCATCGTGCCCAAGTTTTTAGTCAAAGCTGACGGTTCGCTCGGTCCTCGAAACGATGTTTTTTGTACATCGATCGAGCACAAACTCGGCATCAAGGCCTCGCCAACTGCGGTGCTTTTATATGGTGATGGCAAATTCCCGATTGCTGCTGACTCGGGAGGCAAGGCTGAGGCGGGCGCGATCGGGTACTTGGTCGGCGAAGAAAATCGTGGCCTTGAGTACATGTTCGTCATGATGAACGCCGCTCGTTTCGCAGTAGGTGTTCAAGGCATTGCTGTCGCTGATCGAGCCTATCAAAAGGCAGCTAGTTTTTCGAAGGATCGGGTTCAAAGCCGTGACGTTGGCGGGTCACCGGCGCCAGTTGCCATTGCGCATCATCCCGATGTGCGAAGAATGCTCATGACGATGCGGGCACATGTTGAAGGTGCGCGGGCCATGGCTATGGCCACGGCTGGATGTTTTGATCTCGCGCATCAGCATCCTGACGCGCAGCAGCGCCAAGTTCAGCAGCGTATTTACGAATTCATGGTGCCTATTGTGAAGGGCTGGTCGACCGAAATGTCGATTGAGGTGACCTCGCTCGGTGTTCAAGTGCACGGGGGTATGGGCTTTATCGAGGAAACAGGTGCTGCCCAGTTTTATCGAGATGCGCGTATTTTGCCAATCTATGAGGGAACCACAGCGATTCAGGCCAACGATTTGATTGGTCGAAAAACCCTGCGCGAAGGTGGCGCAACGGCAAGAGCGATTGCGGCGGAGATGCGAGCGACAGCCGATTTATGGCGTGGTCTGGCGCCCTTGCCTCAAGCGTCGCTTGCAGAGGTTCAGCGAGCCGAAGAAGCACTTCGAGGCTCGCCACAGGCGATCGCTGTGCAACTCGATGCTGCAGCCCATGCCATCGAGCAATCAGTACAGTGGATGTTGTCAGTTGGTAAATCGGATATTCATGCGATATTTTCGGGATCGGTAAATTTTCTTAAACTTTGTGGTCTTGCATGCTCGGGCTGGCAGCTGGGACGAGCTGGATTGGCTGCCTATAAACATTTAGCAGAGCAAAAGGGTGATCAAGCTTTCATGCTGGCAAAGGTGATGACGGCTAGGTTCTATGCCGATCATTTACTTCCGCAGACAACAGCGCTTGCCCACTCGATTTGCGCAGGCGCCGATGCGGTGATGGCGCTCGACGTGGAAGCCTTCTAAAGCTCTAAGCCTAGACTTTGGGCGAGCCAGATGCCCCGGCTAAGGTTCGCTCATCGTCGGCACTAAGCAGGCCTTGCATCCGAGCACGTTCAAGCAGATCGGGACGCATATCTGCTGTAACGATCAATGCTTGCTGCCGACGCCAAAGACCAATTGCCTCATGATCGCCGCCAAGTAAGATCGACGGCACTTGAAGTCCTTCCCAGGACTCGGGTCTCGTGTAATGGGGGCAGTCGAGCAGACCGTCAACAAAAGAGTCTTGCTGAGCGGATTGCGCATCTTGGAGCACGCCCGGTACCCAACGCAGGATCGCATCGATGAGCATCATCGCAGGCAACTCGCCGCCCGAAACCACGATATCGCCGAGTGCGAAGGCTTCGTCGATGTCGCGATCGATGAAACGCTGATCGATGCCCTCATATCGGCCAGCCACCAGACTTAGTCCGTCATAGCTGGCGAGGCGCCTGATATCCGATTGCTGAATAGGCTTGCCTGTAGGACTGAGAAGAATACGGTGCTGTCGCCTTCCGAGCCGCGAGTCAACTTGCTGCAGACATGCACTTAATGGCGCTGCCTGCATAACCATACCGGGGCCGCCGCCAAAAGGCCTGTCGTCGATATAGCCCATTTTTCGTGTGGCGAAATCGCGAGGATTCCAGCAGTGCAGTTGCCATATTGCTGCCGCAAAGGCTCGGCCACTGACACCGTAACGCTTAACAGCCTCAAACATGTCCGGAAAAAGCGTTAAGACATCAAAGCGCATTTGCCAATCGCTTACAACCAGTCGGCATGCCAGTCAACATCAATCCGCTTGGCCTCGATGTTAACTCGATCGACAAAGTGTTTAACAAAAGGAATATAAAAAGTAGCTTTTTCGCTCGGAATAGAAAGCGTGGCTTTCTCGCTCGCATCTCCTCGAGCAAGATCATCGGCCGATCCCTCATCATGCGTCGCTGCTAGCGAAGGCTTAATCTGCATGATCGGGTGGGCGCCGTGGTCGTCCATCGCAAGCACCGTTCCCAAACGTACATGGTCTCGATTGAAGACAGAGCAACCGATCAAATCCACCCAGTAATACTCTCCACGCGGTAAGCGAGGAAAATCGCTTCGTCTGATTTCAATATGCCGGCCCTTTAAAGCCAGTGCCTGATCACGGTCGACGATTGCCTCGATCTGTGCAACCCAAGAAGCTCCATGAGCCCGTGACGCCATGACGCTTACTTCCCTGGCGATCGCCTGACCTGCTTGTGTGGGGCGAATTCGCCAACGTTTGGCTTTGCTGAGAACCGAACGCTGCGTGTCGCCGAAGACATCGAGTTTTAGCCAGCCACCTAATCCCCACGCATCAAGAATGCGCGCCACCGGAACCCAATCGTCGGTAGCCTGATCGATTTGGGCTGCCCCTTCAGGGATATTTGAATCGATCGCTTAGGCGGCCAGGCCGGCTTGTTTAGCTGCGAATGTTTTTACTAGGCGGTCAACCGCAGGCGAAAGCTCAGCACCGTGCTGCTTCCAGTGGTGAACCCGGTCAAGAGCGATTTGTAATCCCTGCTCCGAGCCAGAGGCGACCGGGTTGTAGTAGCCCAGACGCTCGATGAAGGCGCCATCTCGACGATTGCGCTTGCTTGCTGCGACGATGCTATAAAACGGGCGCTTTTTAGCGCCGCCCCTCGAAAGGCGAATGACGACCATGTGATGTCCTCGAAAACTTGAAAGTATAACGCCTTGACATCTTTCAGACAAGCGCTGAATTGGCGTTGCGCCGAATCCAGGTTAGAATATAGGGCTGTCATCCTCTTCGCGCGCCATCAAATCCGAGCTGTTCTTCAATAAACCCACGCCGCTAATGATGACTGGAGAAAGTAATGGACTTGATTAAGCAGCTCGAGCAAGAGGAAATTGCTCGCCTCGGGAAGACGATTCCTCCGTTTTCGCCTGGGGATACAGTCATTGTGAGCGTGAATGTTGTGGAAGGAAATCGCAAGCGTGTTCAGGCCTATGAGGGCGTGGTGATCGCAAAGCGTAACCGCGGTTTGAATTCCTCGTTTATCGTGCGGAAGATCTCCTCAGGCGAGGGCGTTGAACGTACCTTTCAGACCTACTCACCCTTAATCGCTTCAATTGAAATTAAGCGACGCGGCGATGTACGTCGGGCCAAGCTCTACTACCTGCGGAGCCGTTCAGGTAAATCGGCTCGAATCAAAGAAAAGTTGCCCGGCCGTGCGCCGGTTGCCGCAAAGGCGAGCAGCTGAGTAAGAGCCGCGTTGGGGATCCCCGCGCGGTTCCCCATGAACCCGCCCGAGATGGACTGCCTCCACTCTCGGTCGGACATTTAAGCGGATCTGACTGGAAGACGCTGTTATCAAGTGACAGGGTCTGGCATGCTGCACTCGAAGGTGATCGAAGCCGCTGGGTCGAGGGTCCGATTACAGATGCCTCGGTGCTTATTGCGCTGACTAGGCGAGGGGGTCTTTTACTGACCGAAAGAAGCGCGGCGATGCGACATCATGCAGGGCAGGTTGCCTTGCCAGGCGGTCGCATCGAGCCAACCGACCGGGATGGTTTTGAGGCTGCCTTTCGCGAGGCTCACGAGGAAATTGGCCTTGAAAGGTACCGGCTGTGTCCACTTGGCAGCCTGCCTAGCTATTTAACTGGCTCGGGCTATAGGGTTCAACCGGTGGTTGCCTTGGTAAAAGAAGAACTCGATTTGCATCGGGATTTGCAGCCAGACCCTAACGAAGTAGCGTCGATTTTTGAAGTCCCGCTTTCGTTTATCTTCGACCCGAGTAATCATCGACGCCACTACTGGCATGCGCCAGAAGGGCTACGACCTTTTTATTCGATGCCTTGGATTTGCGATCGCAGCGACGCGATGAGATTTAGCGATGGCGCAGCCCCAACCAGCGTGTGTCAGCATGCGCTAAGCGTGAGTCAGCATGCGCTGAGCCGCGAGTTTTTCATTTGGGGGGCTACCGCCGCGATGTTGCGCAACTTCTACCATCTTTTGTATGCGCATCGGGATCTTTTCCCGATCGAAGCCTAGGCGTTTGCGAGCCGTTTCCCTGGCGGCCTCAGGCAAAATCGAAACATGGGATTTCTCGCGCTTATCCTCGCACTACTGATTGATCAGGGCCGGAATTTAGCGATTCGGCAGTTGGTGATCGAGCGGCTTGAGCTCGCTGCGGATGCTTTGCGGCGCCTCACCGATGTGGGCGGTCGGATGGATGGCTGGAAGGCCTGGGCACTGATGATGTTTGCTGCGTCCGTTAGCGCAATCGCGCTTGACTGGTTCGCAGCCCGTACCCACGTGCTTTTGCAATTCAGCCTCCATGTGGTGGTGCTCTATTTGTTTATTGGATTTCGCAGATTTAGCGCACCCTTTACCGCGATCCAACGCGCGTTTTCCGAGGGCGACCCAACGCGCGCTTTTGTTATTTTGCAAGCTTGGTTGCGTGGACGGGATCTTGAGGATCCGGCCGTGCTTGCTTCGGGTTCGGCCGCTGAAGACTTTGACTCGCACGCAGTTTGCCGTCAGGCCATTGATCATGCGCTGATTGCATCGCATCGCCATGTTTTTGGCCCATTGTTTGCCTATATGCTGCTACCCGGGATACTTGGTCCTGTGATCTATCGTGTTGCTGAGGTTTTGTTAAACCGCTGGTACCACCCAAGCACTGAGGCAAGGGTTGAAGCCTCGGCTTTGTCTATTGAGGATTCGGATCGTCATCGTCTAGCAGCGCAGCGAGGATTTTCCTGGATAGATTGGATACCTGTTCGTTTGAATGCAGCAGGATTAACCGTGGTGGGGAATTTTGAAGACGCGGTTTTTTGCTGGCGCGGTGCCGTAGCGTCCCGAGCCACACTGGCTGCCCGGCAGGCGGAGTCAGCAGCAGCGATTGACGAATCGCGCGCGATTCTACTAGCCACCGCAAGCGGCGCCTTAAATTTGCGCCTGGCTGACCCTGCGCTCGAAGGGCATTGGGTAAGTGAAGGCTTTGAATGGCAGGGCTCGTTGCCTGATCCCAGCGGTCTGAGAAGTGCCGTTGGCGTTGTGTGGCGTAATGCTGTTTTGTGGGTTAGTTTTTTCGCCATTCTCACCATGGCTGGGTGGCTGGGACGCTAGGCGCTGCGCTCTTGTTCGCTCACCAGATCATGCCAGATTGTATAGCGGTATGCGTCGATCCTGCGCTCATCGGTCGCGGCGCGGATGATGCAGCCAGGTTCTTGTGAATGCTTGCAATTATGATAACGACACTGGCCTGCACGATCAGCCCATTCAGGCAAACTGTGCTCAATTTCAGAACGAGAACAGTGGGCAAGCCCAAATTGCTGAAACCCAGGAGAATCGATGATCCGGCTACCGGGCGAAAAATTAGTTTGGGGAAGGTCAAAGCATTTGGAGAAGCTCGTCGTGTGTTTACCCGAGTTGAGTGCTTGAGACCATTGTTGGGTCTTAAGGTCTGCATCAGGCACGAGGCGGTTGATCAGGGTTGACTTACCCATGCCAGACTGCCCCATCAGGAGAGTGGTCTTCTTGTTTAACCATGAACCGAGCGCCCCTTGGAGCCATATTCCAGCGTCGTCGTTGCGGGCAGACAAGTAAATCGTATCAACGCCCAAGGAACGATAAAGCTTCAGTCTCGGTTCGATGCATGCAAGCGCCGCGACACGGTCAGACTTGTTGACAAGCCAAGTGATCGGAATTGATGCGATCGAGGCGGCCACCAAGACCCTTGCCGCCAAGGGTTCAGAAAACGGCGGCTCGCCAGCCAAGACGTAGCCAATCTGGTCGATGTTGGCAGCGATGAGTTTTTGTCGGAACGCATCGCTTCGTTTGAGGAGATTGCGTCTCGATTCAAGAGCGTTAATGACGGCTTGATCGCTACCAATTGCTTCAATTTGTACCTGGTCGCCAACACAATAATCCTGGCGACGACCGCGGGTAACCGCTAGTCGCTGCTTGCCGGCTTGAACGGCAAGCGTGTCACCGCGTGGCGCGCTATCGAATGCCGAACTTAACTCTCGAACCCAGTACTGTCTGCCATGGCTTGCAAGAATCTCAGCTCGCATCTCCGTTACCTGCTGGTGGCGTGCTGATTAGCAACGCTCCGGGCATGTGCTGCTGGGTGATGCCCCAAGTTTTGTAGTCTGGCAATCCTGATCGATGCAGGTGGATGCGAGTCGTAGATCGCTGAATGCAAGGGGTCTGGGGTTAGGGTCGAGGCATTGTCCTTGATCAGCTTTACCAGCGCACTTTCTAGGTCAGCTGCATTGGTTTGTGATGCTGCATATGCATCAGCTTCGAATTCATGCTTCCGTGACCACCAGCTCATCAGGGGCTGTATGGGAAACAAGAACACGGGCAGGATCAGCGAAAAGAGCAATAAGGCTGCCGCGGATTGAGATCCTGGAAGTGGGATAAGGCCCAAGCCCCGATAAAACCAGGCTTGGTTCATGACCCAGGCGAGTAGGGCGAGCGCGAGAAAACTAAATACCGCACTCAACACGATACGTTTCATAATATGTCGATGCTTAAAGTGCCCCAATTCATGCGCAAGTACCGCTTCAATCTCATGGGGTGTGAGTTGGGCAAGCAAGGTGTCGAAGAAGACGATGCGCTTTGACTTACCCATCCCGGTAAAGTAAGCATTACCGTGTGCCGATCGTTTACTGCCATCCATCACAAAAAGCCCTTGGCTTGAAAAGCCACAACGATTCAGCAGTGCTTCAACTGTGCGCTTGACATCGCCCTCTTGCAACGGCTCGAATCGGTTGAACATGGGTGCGATCCAAGTTGGCCATATCACCATGACCGCAAGCTGAAAAAGCATCCACACAGCCCATACCCAAAGCCACCAGTACTGACCAGTCTGTTGCATCATCCAAAGTACTAAAGCCAAGAACGGTATGCCGATGATGACACTAATCGCCATGCCTTTTACTTGATCACTCATCCACAATCCGAAGGTCATCCGGTTAAAGCCGAAGCGTTGATCGATCACAAACTGACGCCAAAGCGAAAAAGGTATATCGATCAGTGAGCCAAGCATGATGACCATCATCATGAGACAGACTTGAAAGTCGAGACCCGCCCCTGGTATGTCCTCAGGAAACAGCATGAGCCAAACACTTCCTAGTATCGACTGAATTTGTGAGAGCAGTCCACCCACGGTGAGCAACACGAGCCACATACTTTGAATCAACATCTCGAACATGGCCGTTGAAACCTTGGCGCGGGTATAGTCGGCCGCGCGTTGATGGTTCTCGAGCGAAATTCGTTGTGCAAAGGCTAATGGGACTTGGTTGCGATGCTGCACAACATGCCGGATTTGTCGTTGTGCCAGGTAAAGCTTGATGCTGAATTGGCTGGCGAGCAAAAAAAGAAAGACGAGGCTGAAATCGAGATTAGACATGCTTTAGGGCGTCGAGATTCATCATAGGGGTTTCATCGGTCAGCGATAATCGACATCTTAATCGCAACATGGAATAGCGTTATGAGCACCGAGCCTTTGCAAGGTCAACAAACCAATGAAACCCATCTTGTGTGGTTGGACATGGAAATGAGCGGTTTACGTCCTGAAGTCGATCGAATTTTAGAGGTTGCCGTGGTGATCACTGATAGCCAACTAAATAGTTTGGAGGAAAGCGAAGCGGTTGCTATCCACCAACCCGAGCTCGTGCTTGATGGCATGGACGCATGGAATAAGGGTACGCATGGACGCAGTGGCTTAATTGATCGTGTAAGTCAAAGTACACACAGTGAGCGCGACGCCGAACTTTATTTACTCGACTTCATCGGACGATTCGTTCCGCCGGGCAAGTCACCGCTTTGCGGCAATAGTATCGGACAGGATCGGCGCTTCATGGTTCGCTACATGCCGGAATTAGAGCGTTATTTCCACTATCGCAATTTGGATGTTAGCACCATCAAAGAACTCTGTAAGCGTTGGCGGCCTGAGCTGGCTAAGGGTTTTGAGAAGCGTTCTGCGCACACGGCTTTGGCCGACATCCGAGAATCGATTGACGAATTGCGTTACTACCGCGAGCATTTCTTGCGTCTTGCATAAGCGGCGAGGTCACCGAGACCTGAATGCGGATTCCCACGAATTAGAGGCGAGGTGAGCAAGCGCTGAGAGCCGCTTCCCATGTGTTTCGAGCAAGCAAGCCCAGAGCAATCGAAGCTGCAGCGCATGCAAGAATCCCGGCCCACCAAAACGCCCTGGCATCGTGGAAACTTCCAAAGACGCCAGAAAAGCTGACCCAGGCACCACCGCCAAGTCCGATGCCCCATAGGCAGGCGACATAAATCCAAAAAGGCAGGCTTGCGATTTTGTGCGCCCGCAAAACAAAGGCGTATTGCAGCTGCAAGCTATCAAGCCATTGATGAATGGCAAGCCACATGATGAGGACTGCAGCCGTCTGCGCGACCTCAGGGTCTGTGGCGTAGGCCCTGGCAAGAAGGTCTTTTCCTAGCAAAAGAACGCCCGCCATTACGGCTGCTGTGAGCATTGCGGTACGCATCCCGATGCTAGCGACCTCTTTAGCTGCGATGACTTGCCCAGATCCTAAGCGTTGAGCCGTCAAAACCATGGTCGCGTTGGCTAGCGAAAGAGAGAACATGTAAACAACGCCCGTTAGGCTCGAAGCGATTTGCTGGCTCGCCGAAGCTGCTGCACCGTAGGGCGCAATTAACAATGCAATCGATGCAAAGGCACTAACGTCGATAAAGGCTGTTCCGCCGATCGGTAAGCCTAATCGTAGCAACTCGAGCATTTGCTGCGCCTTTGGCTTGAGGCTGCCGAGGAGGCGGTAAGGGGCAAGACCTCGATCAAGCTTGGCAAGACAAAGTACGGCGATTGCGCTTCCGTAGGAGAGCAAACAAGTGCTGCAGGCGGCACCCGCAGCACCCATGGCATCGATACCAACATCGCCCCAGCCGTACATAAAGATGGCATTGAGTGGGACTTTGAAGCACAGGCTTGCAAGGTTCACCCACATGACAAGACGGGGCCTTGACACCGCTGTGCAAAGCGCTGAAAAAGCGCGGACCATAAGCGCTGGTATGACACCCAAGGCGCACCAGAATAAGTAAGCCTCGACCTTGCTGGCGACTTCGCTTGGGGCTCCTGAGATTTGGCTCCAGAAATGACTCTGGATCAACACCAGGGTGCCGACCATACCCAACAACATAGCGAGCAAAAACGCCTGTCCAAAGGCATCGCCAATGGCCTCGGTCCTCCCTGCGCCATAGTGTTGCGCGACGATGGGCGACAATCCGAGCAGTACACTGAGCAGGCTGACGTAGGCGATGATGTAGATGCTTGTGCCCAAGCCAAGGCCTGCGAGTTCGGTTGACGAAAGATGACCTGCCATCATCGTATCGATGACGCCATTAGCCATCACTGCAAGCTGGCTGACCAGCACAGGTCCCGCAAGCTTTATGAGCTGTCGCAGCGTGGTGGTGGCATGCATCAATCGAACTTTTGGGTTTCTTGCCTCAAGTAGAGGCGAAAGCGTTCCTGGTTCTCACCTCGTCTTGCGCCCGCCCAATGCAATTGCCACCCGGGACGTGCTGGTGCGGCATAGCGAATGGCCTCGCCGCTGTCTTGAATCAAAAGCCAAGGGCAATGGGGCGCGTTTGAAAACTCCAGGCCAGCGAACCATTGCAGACTCGCTTGCACAGCGGGCCGCAGTTGCTCTCCAATAACGCAACCCTCGGCGTTTTGCATGGCAACTCGCGCTTGCATGGCCATCTCCCGATAGGAGTTTCGGGTGTTGTGAGCCTCTAAAAACAGGGTTTGGAACAAAAACCAGATGAGGACCAGGCCACTTGAGGCGAGTAGCACAGGTTTCCAGAGTACGGCGGGCTGGCGCGAGAGCCGCCAGGCAACCAGACTGACCCAAGCAAGGCTAACAACTAGTGATGCAAGAGCGCTTAACCAGGCAACGCTCGCTTGATCAGTTCTTGCCAATATACCCATGCGATAGGCCATTTTTTCTGGCCAGCCGATGAGCCAAGCGAGGTAATAAGCCCAAAACATCAAGGCGATAAGGCCGTAGATCAGCACCGCATACCAGTCGATAAACTGGACGAGGCTTTTTCGAAGGCTTGGTAGCCCCATGGCTGCTAGCGCCGCAAGTGGTACCGAAAGAGGCATAAGCCATGCCAGGCTCGAGCCTGGGGCGATGGGGCTCAGTGCGAAGGTAGCGAGCATCAGACCAAGCGGGGCAACAAGACTTGGTTCTCGCCAACGCGCGCTCAAAGACCAGATCGCCCAGAAAGCAACTGGCCAAACCGGCCAAAAAAACCACCAAGGCTCACGGATCAAATCGTAAAAGCGCACGCCGAATCCTTGTGGTGGCCCCCCGAGTTGTATGTGCCACCAACCGGCAAGCCATGCCCTTTGGAGCCCCTCGATAGGACCGGCTAGCTGCCCACTCGCCGCTGAGCTGTCTCGCATCAAGAGCCAGAACCAAAGGCCTAGCGAGCTGGCCATAACCAGCGCAAGTCGTGAGAAAAGTATGGTCGCGATACCTCGCCAGTGCGCTGTCGTCAGGGTTAGTGTGGCTAGGCTTAAAGGTATAACGAGGGCAAACCAAAGGCCTTTACAAAGCCAGGCGGACAAGGTTACTGCCCCTAGCGCCCAGCCGGCTCTGCGTGGCGAATCGAGACTCCACGCTAGACAAAAGAAGCCTGCGGCCATGATGCACATGGCAAAGGCCTCGGGCGAGGTTTCATGAACACGTTCCACCAAACCGACGGTAGCGAGCAAAAAGAGCACGCTGCTATCGGCGAGCGAGGCCGCTAGCCTTCTAGGGCTCGCGGCAATGCCAATCGGATCGTGGGGGATCCATTCAGGTCGCCGACTTAGTCGATACACGGCCTGCCAGCAAAAAATAAGTGTGGCGAGCCAGCTTCCTACCCAACAAAGCCTTGTGACGAGGGCAAAGTCAATCGGAAGTTTTGCTGTGATTAGCCCTAGGATTGATGCAAACCAAAAGGGTAGTGGGCCTTCATCGGGCAACAAAACGCCCGGTAGCTGGCTGATCAGCCAGGCGTCGAAGTCGCCAGCTTGGAGGGCCAGCAGCATGTTAAAGGCGACACCGAGGCCGACTGCATCGTCACCTCGCCAAGGGTCGCGGCCAATAAGCCCTGTAAGCGTATAAGCCAGGGCCAAAAACAACAAACCCCAGAAGGGAACTCGTCCCGCCTGGGGTTCTGTGACCAAAAAGGACTTCAAACGTTACGCTTGGCGCCGCCTGCTCGGGCGAATTTCTGACGAAACTTCTCAACCCGACCGGTTTCAAGCACTCGCTGCTGAGCGCCGGTGTAAAAGGGGTGCGATTCGGAACTCGTATCGAGTTTGAACAAGGGGTATTCCTTGCCCTCAATCGTTACTTTTTCGCGCGCTGGCGCTGTTGAGCGAATGATGAACTGCTTGCCGTTGGTCATGTCCTGGAACACAACCTCGCGGAAGTTGGGGTGAATGCCTTCTTTCATTGCAAAGTCCAAACAAGAAAACGCTCGATTATACAGGGTATGCCCGTGCTTTAGCCGCCTCTGCGCATTAAATCGAAAAACTCGCCATTGTTCTTCGTCATCTTCATTTTGTCGAGCATGAACTCCATCGCCTCGATCTCATCCATATCGTGGAGCAGTTTGCGCAAGATCCATATCTTTTGCAGCATGTCTTTGGCAATCAATAACTCTTCGCGACGTGTGCCCGATCGATTGATATCCATAGCAGGGTAGACCCGTTTTTCCATCATCCGGCGATTGAGATGGATCTCCATGTTGCCTGTGCCTTTAAACTCCTCGTAAATCACTTCATCCATTCTCGATCCGGTGTCGATCAGAGCCGTGGCAATGATGGTGAGCGATCCGCCTTCTTCGATGTTTCGCGCTGCACCAAAAAAGCGTTTCGGTCGTTGGAGCGCATTGGCATCGACGCCACCGGTTAATACCTTGCCCGAGGAGGGAACAACGGTGTTGTAGGCTCTTGCGAGCCTTGTGATCGAATCGAGCAAGATCACGACGTCTTTCTTATGCTCGACTAATCGCTTTGCCTTCTCGATCACCATTTCAGCGACTTGCACATGCCGGGTTGCAGGCTCGTCAAAGGTTGAGGCCACGACTTCGCCGCGTACTGATCGTTGCATCTCGGTAACTTCTTCCGGACGTTCGTCGATCAATAAGACAATCAGAACAATATCTGGATGGTTTGCCTTTAGCGCGTGGGCGATATGCTGCATCATCACCGTTTTGCCGCTTTTGGGAGGCGCAACAATCAGTCCCCGCTGTCCCTTACCGATTGGCGCCACCATGTCGATGATTCGGCCGGTAATGTTTTCATCACCCTTCATATCCCGCTCTAAATGAAGCATTTGATCGGGGTGCAAGGGGACGAGATTTTCAAAAAGGATCTTGTTTTTTGACGCTTCGGGGGCTTGGTCGTTGATCTTGTCAACCTTCACCAACGCGAAGTAGCGCTCACCATCTTTTGGTGTTCGCACCTCGCCTTCGATCGCATCGCCAGTGTGCAGATTGAAACGCCGGATCTGCGATGGTGAAATATAGATATCGTCAGGGCTTGCCAGATAAGAGGTTTCAGGCGTCCTTAGGAAACCGAAACCATCGGGAAGGATCTCCAGCACGCCGTCGCCAAAAATTGATTCGCCGAGTTTTGCCTTGCGTTTCAAGATGGCAAACATCAACTCCTGCTTGCGCATACGGTTGGCGTTCTCAATCTCGAGGCCCTGGGCCATCTCGATCAGTTGCGAAATATGCAAAGCCTTAAGGTCGGATAAGTGCATGAAATTCAATCAAAAGTGTTGTCGCAATGCGCAAAAGATGGCTGATGGGTAAGCGACAAGCTTGGGGTGGGTTTAGGCACACGGGCCTGTGGTTTTAACCACTTGCTCAACATGGACCGGCCATCACTCCAACGAGGTTGAAGTGGCTTTGAAGTCGTCGGATGGCATCTGCATCATAGCGTTCGACAGATGGTCTCGTCGACTAAACGCCCGTGAACTATAAACCCAAGTGAGGTAAAGGGCAATCGATCACTGTCGATTGAGCTGCACGGGCCAATGTTTGTAGCACTTTAGCCATGGGGCTAATTTGTAGCGTTGCTCGTGCACGCTCCTCACC
>Ga0208048_1000678_pt1 | contig 18149 bp, 13 predicted proteins | sample Malawi_45m_30L_FD_184163 | JGI IMG/M metagenome (GOLD analysis project Ga0208048, IMG submission 184163) | Freshwater microbial communities from Lake Malawi, Central Region, Malawi to study Microbial Dark Matter (Phase II) - Malawi_45m_30L... | ecosystem: Environmental > Aquatic > Freshwater >...
GAACTTGAATCGGTGGGTGTCGGCAGCGCCATCGCCTCGTTCCAGATCGCCGACTACGCCGCGGCCAAGAAGATGCTCGAGGACAACATCCGCAAGTTCGAAAAAAGCGCGAGCATCCAGGAGAGCGAAAACCTGCTCGCCCTCGTTCTGGCCACCGAAGGCAGCCAGATGCTTGTCGCCGAAGGCGGGGACAAACAGGCCGCTTTCGCTCTCTACGGCAAAGCGGCGGATTTGCTGCGCGGCATCGTCTCGAAAAAATCCGACCCGGCGCTAGTCAACGCCGCGCAATTCCAACTCGGCGAGATCCTGCTCAGCGAAGCGGCCTATGCGCCCGACGACCGCAAAGCAGGCTTGCTCGAAGATGCGCGCAAAGCTTTCCGCGGCGTCATCCCCAAGGAAGGCATCGTCAAACTGCAGCAGGAAAAAATCGACAAACTTCCCGCGCTAATAAGGCAAGCAGCATTGGCAAGGAACAAAGCGGAACAGGAACGTTTGGCCATGCAGTCGGAGCGCGACCGCCGCAAATTGGCCGAGTTGCAAGGGCGTCCCGACCAAACCGTGGCGGCCGTGCAGAAAGTGGGCGAATCCTATTTCCAACAGGGCAAATACGACGAGTCGCGCGTCGTCCTCAGTCATGCCTCTCCGCTTTTGACCGAGAACGAGGAGAAGAAGCGCAACCTCTACCACGTCACGATGACCTACGCGCTGCAGAACGCGAACGCCAAGGCCGACGGCAAATACGAGGAATTCCAGCGCGCGCACAAGGGCGACCCGATCGCCGCAAACCTCCCGGTGGCCATGGGCAACATGTATCTCACCCACCCCGACACCGCGGTGCGCAACCCGGAAAAAGCAGCGCAATTTTTCAAGGAAGCAGCCGAGCTCTATCCCAAAAGTCCGCTGCGAGGATTGTCGGTGGTCAACGAAGCAACCGCGCGCGCGCAACAGGGCGACGTGGAAGGCGCCCTGAAAACATACCGCGATTTCCTCGCCACAAATCCGCCGGCCGAAGTCGCGGCCGTGGCCCAACTCGGCATCGGTAACGTCCTCAAGCAGGAAGGCAAATGGGACGAGGCCATCGCGGCTTACAAAGAGGTCGCGACGAAATACGGCCAGACGCCGCAGGTGGAAGAAGCGGAGTTCTGGGCCGCGGTCGGCACGCAGCAGAAAGGCGACAACGAGGCTTCGTTGCCCTTGATCGATGCCTTCGTGCAGAAATTCGGTTCGGGGCAACTCGCCGCGAGCGCGCTTTACTCCAAGGCCTCCGCGCTGCTGGCCTTGCAGCGCACAGACGATGGCGTGAAAGTCCTGGCCGAAGTCGCGGAAAAATTCCCGCAAAGCCAGCCGGCGCCGTTCACTTATTTCCAGCGCGCCCAGATCGCAGGCGGCGCAGGCAACGCGGACGAAGTCGTGCGCCTCATGCGCGCGTTCGCCGAAAAATATCCGCAGGACGACAAAATCTTCTTCGCTTACGACAGCATCGGGCAGACCGAAAACAACCGCGCAAACACTGCGGCAGCTGTCGCGGCCTACGAGGAATTCGTGCAGAAGTTCGCCGACGCACCAAAAGCGCCGGAGGCAATGGTCAAGGTGGCGGAGTTGCACCGCGGCGCGGCCGAACGACTCGGCCGTTTCGGCGCACTCAATCCCGAGGAGCAAGCGAAGTGGAAAGATTCCATGACCGCATCGCTTGCCGCCGGCGAAAAGCTGGCTTCGGCCTATCCGGACAGTCCGGTGCTTGCTCTCGGTTTGCGCGCCATGCTCGTGGCCAAAAAGCAAGAGGTGGAAGCGGGACTGACCGATGCGCCCGGCGTCGAAAAATATTTCGAGGATCTGGCCGCCAAAGCACCCGATGGGGCCAAGAGCAAAGTCCTCTTCGCCCGCGCCTCGTTCATCAACGACAGCGATCCGGCGCGCGCCCTCGCCGAAATGACCAAGGCCTACGACGCCGCGCAGGTCTACGCGCCGGCCGACCTCGATCTTTACGGGTTGGCCCTGCTTGAAAGCGGCAAAGCGGACGAAGCCAAGGCCGTCTTCGAAAAAATCGCCGCGGATTATCCCAATCCCGAAGGACAGGACGCGGCACAGGCTCCGCCGGCCATCCAAGAAGCGCAGGCCATCTCGCTCTTCGGCTTGGGCCGCGTGTCCCAGGAAAAAGCCGACGTGGCCGGCGCCGGGCAATTTTTCGAGAAGCTAAAGTCGCTCTACCCCTGGTCTTCCAAGGTTCTTGAAGCCAACTACGGCATCGCCGCATCGTTGCGCGAACAAGGCAAAGGCGACGAGGCCGTCGCCCTGCTCACCCAGATCATCCGCGCGCCCAACGCGTCATCACAACTCCGGGCCGACTCCATGTTGCTCGGCGGATACATCCAGAAGGACAAAGGCGAGCGCGATGCCGCCATCGATTATTTCATCAAAATCTCCGCCTTTTACGACGGCGTTCCCGAGGCCGCTTCGACCGGATTGTGGGAGGGCGCGCAACTTCTCGAGCAGCAGGTCAACGAACTGCAGGCCTCGGACCCGGAAAAAGCGCAAAAGCAGAAAACGCAGCTGCTGCGCGCCTACAAGGAGCTGTCGGAAAAGTTTCCGGATTCGAAATTCGCGGCGCAGGCGCGCGAGCGCCTGACCGCGCTCTCGCCGCAGTGACATGACCCGCGGCGAGCGCGCGGCCGACATCCTGCGCATTTTGCGGCGGACCTATCCCGACGCGCACTGCGAACTCGTTCACCGCAATCCGTTCGAGCTCCTCATCGCGACGATTCTCTCCGCGCAGTGCACCGACGTGCGCGTGAACATGGTCACGCCCGCATTGTTCAAAAAATACCCCGATGCGCGAAGCATGGCCGGTGCCGACCCGGCCGGTCTGGAGAACCTCATCCGCTCGACGGGATTTTACCGGAACAAAGCGAAAAACATCCGCGCCGCCTCGGCCGGTTTGATCGACAAACACCAAGGGGAAGTTCCGCGCGATCTCGATGCGTTGACTGTCCTGCCGGGCGTCGGACGAAAAACGGCCAATGTCGTCCTAGGCAATGCCTACGGGATCGAATCCGGTGTGGTCGTCGACACGCATGTCGGCCGACTGAGCCAACGGATCGGACTGACCAAGCACCGCGATCCGGTGAAAATCGAGCAGGATCTCATGCGCGTCGTGCCGCGCGATTCCTGGACGCTGTGGAGCCATCTGCTCATCTGGCACGGACGCCGGCGTTGCTACGCGCGAAATCCGGACTGCGGGCATTGCGAGTTATCCGGCCTTTGTCCGACTGCGGGCAAACACGGAACAAAAAAGAAAACGGCCGCGAAAAAATCTTCGCTCAAGCAGCGAGCATCAAATTGACCCGCGCCGCGAGTTCATGGGGAACAAAAGGAGTCCCGCCGGGCCGAGACACAACATAGGCGGACAGTTCCGCAGCGGCGGGCCCTGATTGGCGCAGGGAAAGACCACGCTGCAAAGCTACCGCAACGACAGCGGTGAACGCATCGCCGGCACCGACCGCGTCCGCGAAGGTTTCGGGATTCGCCGCCGGCTGATGCCAAGTCTCCGCATCTTCATACAGCCAAGCGCCCCCTTCTCCGCAGGTCAGGACACCGCGCGGAATGGAGAATTCACGCAGCAGACCCGCAAAGAGATCGGTCGCCTCACCCCGAGCGTGCAACAGGCGCGATACGACCTCCAACTCTTCGGCGTTAAGCTTGAGCAAATCGCAGTTGCGCAAAGACCACAGCACGGTTTCCTCGTCGTAAAAAGGCGGACGAAGATTCAGATCGCACAGTGCAGGAACTCCGGCGGCACGCGCGGCAGCGACCAAAGTGCGGATTGTGCCACGCGAGACCGGTTGACGCTGCGCGAGTGTCCCGAAAACCACCGCATCGGCGTTCGTGGCCGCCTGTCGGTTCGCGTCTGTTGGTTCGAGAAAATCCCACGCCGCACATTCCGCAATCTCATAGCGCGGACCCTCCTGAACCAAAACTGTTCCCGTCGGATGAAATTCGTCGGTTTGCACCAATTCTGAACCAACACCCCTATCTTTGAGCCAGTCCGTCAGTCGCCGACCGTCCGCATCATCGCCCACCCGCGAGCCGAGCGCGGGTCTCCCTCCAAGCGCAGCAACGTGACAGGCAACATTGGCCGGCGCTCCTCCGGGCAGGCGTTCGCTACCTAGCCAATCGACAAGAATTTCCCCGAAGCAAAGAACCGACACGCGAGTCAGGGCGGCCCGACCCAGCCCCTAGGGACTAATCGGACCAGGCGTCGGTGTCGGCGAGGGAGCCGGGGGATTAGGCGGTGGCGGCTGCACAGGCGGCAGCGGAACATTGGAGGAAGGAGTATTGGAGCCAGGGAGATTGGGATAGTCGGTGAGGCTCGCATATTCGACACCGTCCGGGCGGAGAATAACGACTTGGCCCGTATCAACCGGCAACTGCTGTCCCTCGGTGGTGATAACAACGTCAATACCGCTGGGCGACGCGACGGTGACAGTGGAAGTGGTCGGATCCGCACCGGTGGACGACACGATGGTCACACCACCGACAATCGGAATGACCGTGCCACGTGGGGTCACAATGACAAACGGGGAAGTCGAAAGGCCACCCGTTTGCAAGGCTCCGGCCACAGCCTGCGCAATGGCATCAGCCATAGCCGGGTAAGCCTCCGTTGCCGCCGCGCCAATCATTGCAGCCAATTCCTCAAGGGAGGTTTCGCCATTGCCATCGTCCTCGACAACCTGCTTGGAATCGCCTGCCCCGGAAGCGGGAAAGCGCCCGGTCATGGCAACGCTTTGGATGGCGACCTGGACCAACTCGGGCGCGCTTTCCGGATTGCTTTTGGCCGCTTCGAGCACCGCCTGACGAATGTCTTCCGGCGTGGCGTTTTCCCAAGATTTGCCGAAAGGAAGTCGGATAAGCTTGAGAATCTCCGGCGAAACGGCCCCCAGCCCCGGAGGGGTATTCGCTACGACCGTGCCAACGGCAAGCGTTACAGCCGTCTGCGGAACGGGATCGCCGACATCGCTCACGGCACGATCCATCCGCGTTTCACCGATGGTGATTTGCGTGTTCGGCTGGACTTGGATGGTGTTACCCGGACTGATCTCAATCGTGGCCGTGCCGTCTTCGCCGGTCGTAATGATCGTTCCGGGAGCCAGGCGAGAGTTCAGGGCAGAGGCGCCGTCTGCCTGCGCCCCATCCCGCAGGATGGTCACGGTTCCCGAAGACGAGATTGCCACCGGGCCACCGGCGGCGCTTGAAGCCCCGGTGGACTGCGCGCCGAATGTTGCCGGGGCGGCGGCAGCGGCAGAAGCGCCACCCGTGCCAACACTGCCGGCTGCCGCTCCTGCTGGCGCGGGAGGCGGAGGCACGGCCATTGTCATAGTCTGGCCCACTTGCTGGGCGGTCGAGAGCATCTGTCCGGCATTGGCCGGCGGACCGGGGGCCTGTCCCTGCGGCGTTGCGCCAATGGCGGTGTTTCCACCGACATTGACCGTTTGACCGTTGTTGAATTGGAAAGTCGCGCTGCCATCAGCGACGCCGAACGAAACGGGATTCTCGGCGTTGTTCATATCGACTTCCGCATAGACCGTCGTTCCGCGGATGCCAGCCGTGCCGAGCGGTGTCCCGATGTCGAAAGTGGAACCGCCTTTGAGCCTTCGCACCTTGGCGATGATGCTGCCGTCCTGAACGCTCACCTTGGTGCGCGATGATTTGCCGGGCTCGGATCGCTGCGAGGGATAATTGACTTTGGATGGGTCGAAGGGATCGCAGGAAAATTCCTGGATGGAGAATTTCGAACCGGGGCGAATGTTGATGGTCGATCCGTTCTGGAAAAGAAGGACAACATTTCCATTGGCCTCGGTGCGAATGCTCGCGCCGGCAGGAATAACGGCATCCTTAACAATCCGCGTCCTCGCCGTTCCTTCGATCCAGGCATCACCATCGACTTTGACAGCCCAGATAGCACCGGAGGCCGCAGAGGCAACCGCGGGCACGAGCGAAATTAACGCGCCGAGCGAGGCAATGAGCAAACGGGAGACCAAGGGGTGCATAGGATGTAAATAATGACCTTTCCGAGCCATGAGTCAAACCGCACGTGCGCTGGCTGTCGGCGAAAGGCGCTTATTGTCCCTGTGCCGCAGGCGTCGCACTTCTGGAGAAAGCGGCCAGTTCTGCCGCGGCCACCATGGCGGCGGGGCCATCGGGATAAGAGGAACCGATCGACTCGAGGATGGCCTTGCTCTCGCCGCCCTTGCCCTCGGAGGCAAGCAGCCTTGCCTCGGCAAGCAGGGCCAGCGGTGCAGCGTAAGAAGATTGGTGGCGCCCCGAAGCAACGCGATAAGCCTCCAAAGCATCGGGCTTTTTCCCCTGCGACTGACGGATCTCCCCGAGGGCCAGCCAAGCCGCTCCCGCCATCGGATGGTCGGGCTGCGCCGAGGTGAACCGCTCCAATTCAACCAAGGCTTCATCCGTCTTTCCTTCCGCGCGCAAGGACGAAGCAATACGCAACTGCGCGTTGCCGGCGGAAACCGAATCCGGATATTTCACCACAACCTCCTGCCACACTCCGGGCTTGTCGGCCGTCGCGTAGAGCGCGGCCGCGGAAGACGCCTCATTGGCGCGGTGGTAAGCCCAAGCGCCCACGGCAAGGATGCCGACAACAACCGCGATCAACGCGGCCGCGATTTTTTTCCAGTGTGCTTCCCAGAAAAAATCGCCATCGATCAATTCCGGTTGTGTGGAGAGAGCCGGAAGCAAAACGGAGCGGGGGCGGTCCTTGTCCATGGCAATTACGAGGTCGCCGCAGCGCGTGCTTCGTCCGCCAACGCGGTGCTGAGATAGCGCTCACCGGTCGAGCAGGCCACGGTGACGATCAACTTGCCTTTGTTCTCCGGACGCTTGGCCAATTCGAGCGCGGCCTGCACGTTCGCGCCGGAGCTGATCCCGCCGAGAATCCCTTCTTCCTTGGCCAAACGGCGAGCCATGCCGAAGGCATCGTCGTTCGAGACGGTAAGAACTTCATCGACCACATCGAGATGCAGATTGTCGGGGACGAATCCCGCGCCGGTTCCCTGGATTTTGTGCGGACCCGGTTTGACCGGCTCGCCCGCGCGCGTTTGCGAAATGACCGGCGAATCTTTCGGCTCCACCGCAACGACCTTCAGGCCCGGCTTGCGTTTCTTGATCACTTCGCCGACGCCGGTGCACGTGCCGCCGGTGCCGACCGCGGAAACGAAGATGTCGATCTTGCCGGCGGTGTCGTCCCAAATTTCCTCGGCGGTCGTCTTGGCATGAATGTCCGGATTGGACGGATTTTTGAATTGCTGCGGCATCCAACCGTTGGGAGTTTCCTTGAGGATTTGTTCCGCCTTGGCGATGGCACCCTTCATGCCTTCGGCGCCGGGCGTGAGCACGAGCTTCGCGCCAAGCATGGCGAGTAGCGTGCGGCGCTCGAGACTCATCGTCTCGGGCATGGTGAGGATGAGTTTGTAACCTTTGGCCGCGGCGACGAAGGCGAGCGCGATGCCCGTGTTGCCGCTGGTCGGCTCGACGATGACCGTGTCTTTCTTGAGGCTGCCTTTTTTCTCGGCGTCCTCGATCATGGCCATGCCGATGCGATCCTTCACGCTGCCGAGCGGATTGAAGAATTCGCATTTCAACGCCACAGTGGCGCCCGCGCCTTCGGTGACTTTATTCAGTTTGACCAGCGGGGTGCGGCCCACGGTTTCGACAATGTTTTCGTAGATTTTGCCCATGACGATTTCGTTAAGACGGTCTGGTTGGATAAGAGGAATCAGGGCCCAAATCAACGCTGGATTTGCCCCGCTATCTCAGAACAGCAAAGAAAGTGGCATCTATCTCCGGTAGAGGGGGCTCGGATTGCAGGCGGATGCGGGTGCGGCCGGTCGCGCCTTCCTTCGGCGTGACGCGCAAGATACGGGCGTCCCCCGCCCCGGCCAGCTCGACCGAAACGAGATCCGCCTCGGCGCTCGCACCGGTCAGGCGCAGGGAATCGCCGGGCTTGGTGCGCAATTTGATTTCTTTCGGCGCGCGGACTTCGCTTTTTTCCCAAGTGAGCATGCGGCGCCCTTCGACGGTGAGGCGCGGTTCGCTCAGGACGACGAGCGATAGATCATACGCGCGGCCGCCGGCTTCGTCGGTGCTCACCGCGATGCGGTAACGGCGCGGAACCGAGCCCGATTTGGGTGTGTGCGAGATGGGCAAAACACCGCTTTCGCCCGGCGCGTAGACGTCTTTCTCCGGTTTGACCACCGTGCAACCGCAGGAACTTTTCACCCCGCGGATGCGCATGGGCTGATTGCCATCGTTGCGAAAGCGGAACTCGGTGTTGCGCGTTTCCGGACTGCCCTGCGTCTCGATCGTCACCGTGGTGTTGTCCCAGACCAGACCGGCGCACGACGTCGCTGACAAAGCGCAGAGGAGAAAAATCAGCACGAGAAAAGCGCGGACATGGGACCTCAGACCAAAGGCGACACAATTCCGGAGCTTGGGGCAGGTGGATCGCACCGTCCCGGCGCGATTTACTTGTCTTCCAATCGCGATGGGGACACCGCGATCCACCTCATAATACCAATCACCAAAAGATTTTGAACTTACAGAACTCCTCGCGTGGTAGGGTCCGCTGGCCCAGCGGACAGCTGCCTTTCTGGTATTGGCGCGCGGACGGCTGAGGCCAGCCGTCCCTACCGCGGCTTCCGAAAAGTCAAAAAACTTTTCGGGTTTGGTATAACTCATCATCCGAAACTTTTCCGAGTTTGGTCTCACGCGGTTTCTTCTAGCGCCCGGAGAAGGTTGCCGCCAAGCGGCAAACCATGGTCAGCGCCACACAGCGAAGACGTGCGCCGCGCGCACCTTCGGATCGAGGGCGACGTAGTTCTTCGCCCCGTGCCAGGTCCAACGTTCGCCAGTGAGAAGATCCTCGACGTCGTAATCCGCATCCCAACCAAGCCCGTATTCCCAGAGCGGCCACTCCACGGCAGCCGCCTGCGTGTTGTGCGGATCGAGATTCACCGCGACAAGGATCACGTTGTCGCCCGTCGCTTTGGCGTAGAAAAGGATGTGTTCGTTCTCCGCGGTGTGAAAACGAAGATTCGTCAGATGCTGTAGCGCGGGGTTGTCTTTCCGCGCCTTGTTCAGCCGCGTGATCAGCGCCTTGATATTTCCCGGCGCGCTCCAATCGCGCTGCTTGAACTGGTATTTCTCGCTGTCGAGATACTCCTCGCGTCCGGGCAGCGCCGCGTTCTCGCACAATTCGAATCCGCTATAGATGCCGTAAAGCGGCGAGAGTGTCGCGGCCAGCACGGCACGGATCATGAACGGCGCGCGGCCCTCCTGCTGGAGGAAGAAGGGCAAAATATCCGGGGTATTGGTGAAGAAATTGGGACGGAAATAATCCGCCGACCACGGCGCGCTCAGCTCGGAGAGGTAGTCGGTCAGCTCCTGCTTGGTGTTGCGCCAGGTGAAATAGGTGTAACTCTGCGAGAAGCCGGCCTTGGCCAGCACGCGCATCATTTTCGGTTTGGTGAAGGCCTCGCTGAGAAAAACCAGATCGGGAAACTTGGCCCGTGTCTCGGCGATGAGCCGCTCCCACAGCGCGACCGGTTTGGTGTGCGGATTGTCCACCCGGAAGGTGCGCACGCCACGCTCGGCCCACCAAAGAATGACATCGCGCAACTCGTTCCACAGGTCCTGCCATGAAGGATTGTGGTAATCCAGCGGGTAGACATCCTCGTATTTCTTCGGCGGATTCTCCGCATATTTGATCGTGCCGTCCGGACGGTGGAAGAACCACTCGGGATGGTCGTGCACGTAGGGATGATCCGGCGAGCAGTTGAGGGCGAAATCGAGCGCGATCTCCAGTCCGCGCTTCTTCGCCTCGCCGACCAGCCATTCGAAATCTTTCAGCGTGCCGAGTTCCGGCGCGACATCGCGGTGTCCGCCGCCGTGCGGACAATCCTGATTCCGGTTGCCGATGGCGTAGGGCACACCCGGATCGCTTGGCTGACATTCGAGCGCGTTGTTGCGTCCTTTGCGCTTGGTCGTGCCGATCGGATGGATGGGCGGAAAATAGATCACGTCGAATCCCATCGCCTTGGCGTCATCGAGGCGCGCGAGACAATCACGGAAGGTCGACCCGCCATCGCCGCGTCCCTCGGCCGAGCGCGGGAAAAATTCATACCAGGCGGCGAAGAGCGCGGCTTGGCGCTCCACCATGATGCGCCCATACGGACCAAACTCGGACCCGATCGCACGGTCGGGATATTTGGTCATGACGGCGGCCAAATCGGCACGCGCGGAAAGGGCCAGCGCCTGGTCGCGGTCGGCTTGGCGCAGCTCATCAGCAGCAGCGCGCAACGTTGCCGCATCGGCTCCCTTCGCACGCGCGGCAGCAAGTTCCAAAAGGTGCGCGCCTTCCTTCACCTCCGAGGACAAATCCGTTTCTCCGCCCTCGTGCTTGCGCCGGAACTCATCGCGCCAAGTTTCGTAGGCATCGAGCCACGCTTCGACCGTGTATTGGCAATCGCCGATTTCGGAAACGGTGAACGAACCGGACCACCTATCGTTGTCGCCCTGTTGCATCGGCGACTCCTGCCATGTTTTCGCGCCGGACATGCGCCACTTGAGCACGGCGGCGACGCGGTCGTGTCCGTCCTTGTAGATGTCCGCTGTCACGCGCACCGGATCACCGACCAACCGTTTAATCGCATAGCGCCCGCAATCGAGCAACGGCCCGACATTTTCGATGACCACAGCGGTTTTTTTCATTTCTTGGCGGCGGCGCGGACCGCACCGGCCAGAGGTTGCCATGCCGGATCGGAATGGCAAAGCACGGCAAGACGCTCTGCGGCCACGGGAATGTGCCCGAGGAAGGATGTTTTTCCCTTCACGCGTCCGAGAAACCCGTAAGCCCCGAGGGCCTGCATCAATCGCTGGCGCGCGCAGGCGCGCAGTTCCTCCTCCCAAGCGGCGCGGTCGGACAAGCCCGCAGCCCCGAAGTAAAAATCGGAAAGTTCCGCGCGCTCCGCTTCGGAAATTTCGACGTAGGGATCGTAGAGCAGCGAGGCCACATCGTAGCCGGCCAGGCCCGCGCGCATACCCTGGAAGTCGAGGAAGACGATGCGGCCCCCGCGCACCATGATGTTCTGTGATTGGAAATCCCGGTGGAGAAGCACGCGCGGTTGGGCGGAAAGCGCCTTTGCTTGTTCCTCGAAAGGCGCGAGGTCTTTTCGCGCAGCACCCAAGAAGTGCTCGAAAAAGTAGTTCTGCTCCCAACGATAAAGATCGATATCGAAGGGCGCTTGCAAAACCTGCGCTGCCTCCGCGGATACGAGGTCCGCTTTGTGCATAGCCGCCACTTCGCGGAGCGCACTCCGGTAAAGCTCCGCGCGTTTGTTCCAATCCGACTCGCGATGCGTCCACAAGTCTTCAGAACCGGCATCCTCGAGCAGAAGAAAGCGTCGCTCTGCGTCGTGGGCAAGGACGCGCGGGACACTGACCCCTTGCGATTGGAGAAAAGCCGCGCAGTCCGCATAGCGCGCGTTTTCCGCTTTCTCAAGTCCGTAAGCCACGGCAACGAGACCCGCTGCAGCACCGCCCCCGCGCCAAAATTGGCGGTCGGATCCACCGCGCTCGATCGGTGTCCACGCACCCGCGCGCGCCGCGGGGTGCACGCTTTCGATCCAATCCGTGATCCCGCTCATACCGCGGTGTCCGTGACGTTTCCGGCCGCGATCATTCCTTCGCGCACCACGCTGGAAGAAACACGGGCGCTAGGTTCGACGATGCTGCCCGCCCAGAGCACGGAATTTTCCACCGTGGCCCCGGAACGCACTTGGCAACCGGGTCCGAGCCAATTCCAGCCCGTCAAAACCGCCGAGCTATCCACGACTGCACCGGGCATGCGCCATTGCGGCCAATCGCCATCTTTGAGCGGAGAAGTGATTTTCACCGCGCCCGAAGCAAGGTCGGCATGGACGCGCAAATACTCCTCGATGTTGCCGATGTCGCGCCAGACACCGCTATCGAGAACAACGCCGGCAATTTTTTCGCCCGCACGCAAAGCATCGAGCCAGACGGGCACGAACGACAAAGGCTGGCCCGCCGGTATGCGCGCGAGCAAAGCGGGATCGACCACGCAAACTCCGGTGTAAAGAAAACGCCGGGCGGACGAACCAAGCTCTCCGCGGATGTCGGTGACCGATCCGCTCGCCGCGTCAAAGCCGACTTGGAGCGGTCCGCCCGACGAACGCAATGCCAGCGTGCAAAGCGCACCGCTTTTTTCATGCGCGGCAAACAAGGCAGCAAGGTCGAGTTCGGCCAGAATATCGCCGTTGTGCACGAGCACCGGACCCGGAAGCAGAAGATCCTCGATGTTTTTCAGTCCGCCCGCTGTTTCGAGCAGCACGGGTTCGTGACGGAAAACAACGGGGACGCCGTTGTAATGCGCAGGTTTCGGGTATTCGGGAAAAAGACGGATGAATTCGTCCGCCAAGCGATGCGTGTTGATCACAATGCGCTCGACACCGGAGGCCGCGATGCGCGCCAAGGCGAATTGGCAGAGCGGCACGCCGCAGATCGGAACGAGCGGTTTGGGAACCTGGTTGGTCAGCGGTTGGAGGCGCTTGCCCCAACCGGCACAAAGGAGGAACGCGGTGCGGACCGGAGCGCTCACGCCGTCCCGCCCGGCGAAATCAGCAGGCGCATGGTGAGCATCTCGGATGCGACGAAGCCGTGACGCCGGTAGAACTCGACGACGCGTTCGTCGTTGCGGTGCGTGAGCAATGTGATCCGGAGGAAACCTTTGTCCCGCGCGAAATCGACCGCGTGCTTGAGAAGCCGCCCGCCGTGGCCCTGGCCGCGATGGTCGGCGTGCACGACCAGATCTTCGAGCAGCAGGACGAAGCCGCCCTCCGCCGTGCTGATCGTGATGAGCAGGTTGATCATGCCGATGATCCGCGAGCTGTTGCGCAGGACGAAAATTCTTCCCCGGTTCGGCTGCTCGAGAATGAGGCGCAAGCCGCGCATCTGCTTGGCTTGGTCCGCGGTGAATTCCGGCTCGGCGGCAAACAAGTCGGCGAGGAGCTCGGCCATGAGCGGCAGATCTTCCAGCGTGGCCGGTTCGATGCGCAGGTCGGACATGAAATAAAACGTATCGCGCGGAGCAACCCCGCGGCAAGACGGCGCGGCTCAGATCCGGCCGAATTTGCGGTCCAGTTCGCGCCAGGAAAACTGCAGCATAACCGGCTTTCCGTCCGGGTCGCAGTAGGGCAGATCGCAGGCCAGCAATTGCGTGACCAGCGCGTGCTGGGCCCGCTGATCGGAGGGTTCGGCGGCATCCCTCGCCAGACGCGCCACCGCCCGGCGGACAATTTCCTCCGCCGCGGCCCGCCCCTTGGGTGCGCCGCCGTCGAGGCACTCCTGCGCAAAATCTTCGATCACCCGACGCGGCTCGCGGCCGGAAAGAAAATCGGGCATGGCTTCGACTTTGACCGAATGACCGCCGAAAAGATCGATGGCGAAGCCCGAGGTTTCCAGTGTGCCGAGGTTTTCCGCCACGATTTCGTGCAGTCTCGGCGCCAATTCGAACACGGCAGGCATGAGCAATCGCTGCGCGGCGACCGCGCCCGCGGAGACACCGCGTTGCAGGCGCTCGAAAAGAATGCGTTGCCGCGCCGCAGCGCGATCCAGAAGCACCAGACCCTCGCGCCCCTCGAGCAGCAAGTAGCGCTCGCTGAGCGGACCGATGAGACGGAATTCCTCCGCTGGCTGCCGTCCCTCGCGCGGCGCAGTCGCAGGTGCTGACGGTGCCACCGCTTCGGCCGGGCGCGCTTCGGGAGCGCTCGGGACAACACGCGCCAACTCGGGTTGGTGACGCCCGGCAGCCGGCGCAACCGGAAAAGTCCGCGAAACATTGGCGGCGATATGCGTTTGCACCGGACGCAACCACTCGGCGCGCGCCTCCCGCAAGGCGGACGCGATGGCTTCGTGCACGGCATCGCGCACCTGCGAGCCGCGGCGGAAACGGACTTCGCGCTTGGCCGGATGAACATTGCAATCGACCTCGCGGGGGTCGATCTCGACGTGCAAAACGACGGACGGATGACGTCCGGGTTCGAGCATCTGGCGGTAAGCCTCGCGCAGACCAGTGGCCAGCGAGGCATTGTCCACCGCGCGGCCGTTGACGAAAAAAAACTGCCGGCTGCGGTCGGCACGCGTCGCTCCCGGTCGCGAGACGAGACCGGAGACGCGGATGCCGTCGCGCTCGAGCGGCGCCATCTCGAGGAGTTGCACGCGGTCCTCCGCACCGAACAGATCACCGATGCGCGCGGCGAGCGAGTTGCTCGCCGGCAAACGGTGCACCTCGCGCCCGTCGCGGAGGTAACTCAGCGCCACGCCGGGAAAACCCAGCGCGACGATCTCCAGAGCACGATCGATGTGCGCGGACTCGGTCGCGGGGCTGCGCAGGAATTTCCGCCGCGCGGGCACATTGAAAAAAAGCGACTTCACCTCGATCGTCGTGCCGCGCGCGCAACCAGCCTCGCGCACGGCGACGAGTTTTCCGCCGCGCACCACCGCCTCGGTGCCCGCATCGGATTCCGCGACACGCGTGCGCAAGGCGAACTCCGAGACGCTGGCGATGCTCGGAAGCGCTTCGCCGCGGAAACCCATCGTCCGCACCGAGGCGAGCTCGGCGGCCGTGGCGATCTTGCTCGTGGCGTGGCGTTCGAGCGCCATGAGGGCATCCTCGCGGTCCATGCCCGAGCCGTCGTCGGTCACCCGCAGCAACGCCGTCCCGGCCCCGCGCACTTCCACCTCGATGCTCGTCGCGCCGGCATCGAGGCTGTTTTCCATCAGTTCCTTGATCACCGAGGCGGGCCGTTCGACCACTTCGCCCGCCGCCACTTGGCTGGCCACGACCTCGGGAAGGACCCGTATCTTACCCATGGGAATGTTCCCCCGTTTGACTTTGCCGCGTCCGGTGGTTTAGAGACACGCTGACGTTCTACATGCGCCGACTCGACGACTCAATTCCACCGGAGCACCCGCATGTTTAAGGCACTGCCGCAAAAAAGGCGCCGTCCCTCCGCGGATGCCGACGGATTGTTCGGCTGGACCATATTCATCGTGATCCTGGCCCTGTTTGCCGTCTTCTGTTGGGTGGGGAGCTTTTATGTCTTCGGCCACCCGGAAAAAGGCCTCAGCTACTCGTTGCTCAAGAAATTCGGGAAGATCGACGCGCCCAAGCGCTTCAAACTGACCTCCGCGCCGCGCGGCAAATTCCTCACTGCCAACGAGCTTCACACCCGATTCGAACCGATGGCCAAAGGCGCGCTCAAAGCGGAAAGCGACCGCCTGCTCCGCAACTATCTCCGCAATTACAGCCAGACGCGCGATCAGGTGCCCTACGTGATCGGTGAATACAAAGTCATGGGCGTCTTCCGCCTCACTTCGGAAAATTTTTTCCCGACCGGCGTCGTGGCTCTGGCCGAGTCGGTGGAAAATCCCTCGGTCCTGCTCGAATTGGTTTTCCCCTCCGCTCCGGAAAACACACAGGACCTCGAACGCATGTTGCAGACCGGACTCGATCTCAAGCTGGTCAAAACCCTCGACCTCACCGCGGTGGTCAGCGCGCGCAAATTGCCCGACGGCCGCCTGAGTCTCACCGCCGTGCCGTTGCTTTACGGCAACTACACCTCGAGCAATGCCAGCGGCACATTCAGTCTCGAGCCGCCGGAGAATCTCAATGTCGCGGCCGGATTGCCCGTCTTGAACCAGGCCGCGGTCGACGCGGCCGACAAAAATTTCCGCGCCTACGCGCAACGCGCCGGACTCATCCGCAAAGAAACGCCCGCCGTCCTCATGCGCGTGCAGCAAACCGAAGCCGCCGAGGCCTCCGCGCCCAATTCCGACGACACCGCCTCGGCCATGCGCGCCGTGCCGGTCAACGAGGCGACGGTTCCCGTGGCCAAAGCGATCGCCGTGACCGATGAAGACATCCCGGTGGCCAAGGCCATTCCCGTCACCGCGGAAGACAAGGCCGCCCCGGCGGGAACTCCCTCCGCCGAATTGCAAACCAACGCGGTCGCCGCGCCCGCCACGGTCGCCGCCACGGCCGCGGTTCCGGCAAAACAATGGACCCTGCACAATCCGGGCCAAATGCCCCGCGGCCGCTTGGTCGACATGGAAGGCGCGCGCAATCAACCCGCCTCCGGCGAAGGCGGAAAAACTTATCTGCGCGGAGATTTCAAAGTGACTGCGTCCGGCCCCGGACGCGCGGTGCTGCGCGGCTCGTCGGGCGGTCGCAATGCGCGCGTCATCGTCGATTTCCCCGACGGAGCCGCAGTTCCGGCGGAGGGCGAAGCATTCAGCCGCGACAACCAGCGTCCGTTCGAGATCACCAGCGTCGAGGAGGGAGACGACGGACAAGTGAACATTTATGTCCGCGAAGTCACCCGGCCTTGAGGCCGAGCTGCGCGCGCGCATCGCTCAGGCCGGCCCGATCGGCTTCGACGAATTCATGGCCGCGGCACTCTACGATCCGCGGCACGGCTACTATGCTTCGGGAAAGTCGCGCACCGGAAAAGGCGGCGATTTTTTCACCAGCGTCAGCGTCGGTCCGGTTTTCGGCAAACTCCTCGCTGCGCAATTTCTCGAAATGCGCGCGCATCTCGGGAATCCGGAAAATTTCACCCTCGTCGAACAGGGTGCGAACGACGGACAACTCTTGGCCGACATTCTCGCCGCGTGGACTGGACCGATGCCGCGCATCATTGTCGTCGAACCGATCGAGACGCTGCGCGCCGTGCAGCGCAGAACGCTCGCCCGATGGTCCACCTGCGTTTCGCATGTCGCCCGCGAAAGCGATCTGCCGGAATTCGAGGGCGTTTTTTTTGCCAACGAATTGCTTGATGCTTTTCCGGTAAAGATTTTTGCCCGCAACGAAGGAAGCTGGTTCGAACGCCGGGTAGGAACCGAGGGTGTCCGCTTTGTTTTCATCGAGACACCCGCCAACGAACCTCCGGTTTTTGCAGCGCACATTGCGGAGAGCATCCCGCGTTTCGTCAGCGAGGTTTGCCCCCCACTCGAACCCTGGATCAACACGATTGCGAGCAAACTTCGACGCGGATGGATGTTGCTCATCGATTACGGCCACCCGGCCGCGGTGAAATACCACGTATCGCGCGCGGAGGGCACCCTTGCCGCCTATCGCAATCATCGGCGCGTCGACGATCCCCTCGCCGATCCCGGGGAGCAGGATTTGACTGCGCACGTCGATTTCACCGCGGTGGCACGCGCCGCGGAGGCTGCCGGATTGCATCTCGCCGGTTTCGCCGACCAGCACCATGCCCTGACCGCACTGGCCGCGCGCACATTTCCGCCCATGGCCGAGGAACAGCTTTCACCGGATGCGGCGCGGGAGATGCGCGCACTGCGCCAATTGCTCCATCCCGAAAGCATGGGCACATCGTTCAAGTTTCTCGCGCTGGCCAAAGACGCCGACGCTCCCCTCGCCGCTTTTGCCTTCGCCCGAGACCCACGGACCGAACTCTTCTCCTGAGGCTCCACGGCATCCATCATGTGACGGCAGTCACGGCCGACGCCGCGGCAAACCACGATTTTTACGCGCGCGTGCTCGGCATGCGCTTGGTCAAAAAGACAGTCAATCAGGATGACGTCTCGGCCTATCACCTTTTTTATGCCGACGGCGCGGGAACTCCGGGAACCGATCTGACTTTTTTCGATTGGCCGGCGGCGCGGGAGCAACGCGGGACGAACAGCATCGTGCGCACCGGACTGCGCGTCGCCAGCAACGATTCGCTCGATTGGTGGCGCAAAAGGCTTGGACCTGATGCATCGGTTTCCGGGCGCGACGGGAAACAGATTTTGGATTTTGAAGATCCGGAAGGACAAAGACTCTCGCTTGTCGTCGATGACGAGCCGGCGACCGCGGTCTGGGTGCGCAGCCCTATTCCCCCGGAACATCAAATCCGCGGACTCGGCCCCGTGGTGCTCAGCGTGCGCAAGCCCGCTTCGACCGACCGCATTCTGCGCGAGTTGTTGGGATTCGAGTTGGCGCGTTCCTATGAATGGTCCGGACGCGAGACCAACATCTATCACTGCGGTTCCGCTCCGGG
>Ga0208048_1000680_pt1 | contig 18134 bp, 19 predicted proteins | sample Malawi_45m_30L_FD_184163 | JGI IMG/M metagenome (GOLD analysis project Ga0208048, IMG submission 184163) | Freshwater microbial communities from Lake Malawi, Central Region, Malawi to study Microbial Dark Matter (Phase II) - Malawi_45m_30L... | ecosystem: Environmental > Aquatic > Freshwater >...
CCCATCCAGCTTGGAGCAAAACTCCGCGTCCGAGCGCGCTCTCGAAGCTTCGCGGGTATGCGCGGCGACCGAAGTTCCAGATCGCAACAACTGCAGCGCCCTCGCCCTTCACCCGTTATGGAGCGCCGGCTTCTCGACGAAGGTCCAACTGAGCCACGCACAACCGGCGCTGGCCAGTAGGCTCGCAGCGAAATATACCGGCAGGCCGGCAGAGGCCACGCCCGCGGCATAAAGCAGTTGCTGACACGGAAACGAGTAAATGTAGATGCCGTAGCTGAGATCCGTGTTCAGGCGCATGGTAAAGCATCCGCCCGCGGATAACACCAAAGCGGTAACCAAGATCGGGGCAGCGATGTCGAAACCGCCGAACTTCAAGAGCACAACCGCAGAGAAGGCCAGCACGGCAATAGTAACCCAAGTGAACTTGATCTGATCTCGCCACACCGAAGCACAGGCACCGACGGCAAATGCCGTCAGGTAGGGAGCATACGTCGTGAACGCGTAGAATGTCGGCACATGCGGAAACGCCTCCCGTCCATCGACACAGGTGGAAGCGTGATAGAGAAACGCGACCACAGCCGCTCCGACCAATAGCCAGCGACTACCGGTAAAGGCGCCCCCAAGCCCGAGCACGGCGACGGCGACGTAGCAGGCGAACTCAGGAAAAAGAGACCACAAACTCCCGTTGATTGAGCCCGGCCAGGCGGCACCGGAGAGGACCGTGCCGACACCATGCTGCCTGATTACGAGGAAAAAGTTCCCCGTGACGTAGTCCCATGCACCACTGGGACCAACCCAAGGAAACTCGCCGAGCGACCGACCTGTCAGGAGCCAGACCGCAGGAGCAAATAGGAAAGCGGTGAGAACAAGACAAACCCAAAATCCTGGAAAGATGCGCCGAGCACGCTTGAGAAAGTAAGAACCCAACGATTTCGACCGGGCGAAACTAGCCGAGACGAGAAAACCACTCAGTCCGAAGAAACCAAGCACCCCTAACTCACCAAGAATCACGCCTTCTTTGGAAAAACTTTTCAGTGGCTCCGGCCCGAACCCCCCAACGGCATACGAGTGCGTGTAGACCACCGCCGCCGCCAGCAGCAACCGCAACAAGTCATAGCCGTTGTCATGCAACGAAAGCGTCTTCTCAGAGCTTAAGTTATTCCACAAGTTCATGGCACTTTTCGCCAACGTCGCAGGTTGGCAGTTATCGGTATCAGTCGGTAGCAGCCAAGGGTCTGTATTCTGTTTGTCGGGCCACCGCGCGCGCTTAGCGCCTCAACCCTATTGCCTCACGCCTCGCGCTTGCGCAGCAAGCGCGCGGGGCTGCCTGCAACGATATTCCCTACTTCCACATCTTTCGTCACAACTGCGCCGGCGGCGACAACCGCCCCATCACCAATCGTCACACCGCCGAGAATCACCGCGTTAGCCCCGATCCACACATCGCGGCCAATCTTCGTCGGCAGGAGAACATCTTTTTCCCAACGAATACAGCGATCCATCGCCGGGATCGTATGGTTCGAGGAAAGAATCGTCGCATGCATCGAGATGAGCGACCACTCGCCAATCTCCACGCCCCCGTGACCATAAATCACCGCATACGGACCAAGCCACACACGGTCAGCGAGTCGGATCGAGCCTCCGAAAGGATTAAGCTCAGCGCCTTGGTGAAGCTCACAGGCAGCGCCAACCGCCAGCGCACCTCTCAACGCCGTATTGTCGGCACCGAGCGAGACTTGCGGCCCGACATAGCAACTGCGATCCAACTGTAGCCCACGCCGCGCCAACCTCCACCGCCTCCATCGTTGAATGATTCCCGGTATGGTCATCTCTGGTTTTCGTTTATTGTCCGCCAACTGACGCCTGCCAGTCGACTACTGGCTCTGCATCCCTCTCTTCTCGCCGTCTTCCGCATGCCCCGTGCCGCATGCTTCACTGGTCGTATAACTTCGGGATTCGATTGATGACCTCGATCGTGCTTTTGAAGTCGAAGCCGATGGCGTCGAGATACCACTTGATGTTCGGATACCTCGGCTGGTTTTCATCCTCAGCCAAGTGCAAGGCTTCCTCACGGGTCAGATCGCCTTCGCGGATCTGATTACTGCGAAAGGTGTCGTGCTCGGTGAAGCCGGCCACCGTGTAATAAATGTAGTTGTAGAATGCGGCGGTGCCATCACCGATACGCCAAGTGGTCTTGGTATCTGGGGCCAGCTCCCAATCATATTCGGCCAGCGTTCCATCCACGGTCTTTTCCTCCCACCGCCAGTAGTCAAAAATATGGAAGTAGTGCTTTTTCTCGGTGAAACTTCGGTAGTATTCGCCGGAGAGGCTGTCCCAGAGAGAGGTGTTGAAGTAGCCGGGGCTCTGCAACATGGCTTGGAAGCGGAGCCACTGGTAGTTGAGTTGCTTGGTGATGCCATGCATGTAGACGCGCTTTTCGGCAAAGTTCGGTTTCACTCCCAGGAAACCCGCTTTGAAGTGCGTGACCTCGAGCGGATTGATGCCCCAGAGATCGAGCTGGATGCCGGTTTGCTTCTTCACCGTCTCGACGTGGCGGAAGAAGTGTTTATCGCCCGCCGTGAGGATGCTGACCATGCCGAGATGCGGCGACTTCAGCCACGCTTTCAAATTCATGGCAATGTTGCGACGCTTTTTCGAAATATCCGCCGCCACGATGATATTTTCCACGCCGAGCGCTGCGCACATCCGGCTGATATTGCGCCGCCCAAGATCGGTCACCATACCCCAATCGTAGGTGTAGGTGATCGGCTTCATCTTTAGTTCGGTGACCACAAGGTGCAGGCCGTAGCAGCTGTCGCGCCCACCGGAAAACGGCAGGATGCAGTCGGCCCCTTCCTTGCGGCGATAAGGCGCGACCAACTCGAATAGCTCTTCCTTCGGCTTGGGTTTGTTACGAGGGCGATAGTGGCGGCAATAGTTGCACACGCCTTCAGTATCGAACTCGATGTAAGGCATCGTCTCCGGCAAGATGCACCGCGTGCAGCGACGCAGCTTCGGCTTCGGATGCTCCAAGATGGCTTCTTCGGCCGCGCTTTTGCCCAGTGTCGGAATCAGATTCTCTTTGCGGCTCCGAATGTCGCTGACCCGAATTTCATCCGAGCGCGGAATATCGAAAGTAGCGGGCTCTTCCCATACTTGGCGGACGTTACCAACTCCCAGCTGATCCAGCGGGTAACGCTCGGAGGAAAACGCCCAACCCGCATTTTCCTCGCCGACAAAAAGACTTCCGCTGTTGGAAAATAAAAGCAGCTTGCCCAGACGAGGAAGAGCCAAGGCGCAGTTGGCCACCCCGCGGCACTTGGCAAAAACGGCCGCCGGAATGGTCTCGATCGGCCCTCCGGACTCCAGATGATCGAGCGCCACCCCCAAGATCGCTTCGCTATCGATCTCCAGCTTCCGCATTGTCTTCAACCCACCCCATACTTCGTCGGGGTTGACGACGATTCCGTTGTGCAGGAGCACCATCCCGTCACGGACCACCGGCTGATTGTCGGAAAGCCCGTTGGTGATCAGGCGGCTGTGACCCATGACCAAGTCCGCATGCTTCCACTCCACCCGCGGCAGCAGCCTGTTGATGTCGTAGTCCGCCCGGGACACTTGGTAAACGCCCGAGGCGTGGGTCATCAAACCGCTCGAGTCGCGTCCCCTTTGCCGGGCATGCCAGGCCAGAGATCGGACGATCTGGTTTTGTCTACTGCCAGTGGAAAAAGCGCCGAATATTCCGCACATAGATTTTATTTTTTCCGCTTAAACTCGCGGCGGCATCGCCTCGTGCTTCTTGCCATAGAGACGACATCCCGCCGCGCTCACACTTTTTGCATTTTGGCGCGAGCCTGCCGTGCTTTGAGCCTCCCGGCAACCTGCGCTTCCAGCTCCGGGGGCATTTTGCGGTGCAAAGGACTGCTGCCCACGGACTCAAGGCCGGCAGCGCCACGAGCGAGCACGGCGATGGCTTCGGGAAGCATGTCGGTCTGCACGTCCATCAAACGCTGCGAAAGATCGAAGACGGTATCATCCTCAAAAATCGGAAGTTCGCGCTTGAGCAGCACCAATCCGGCATCAACGCGACCGTCGATCAAATGGGCGGTCACACCGATAGGACGATCCTCATAAATCGCCCACTGCATCGCATCCAAACCCCTTCCCTCGGGCAACAGACCGGGATGGAAATTGATGATGCCCCCGGGCACCGCTTCGATGACCTCGGGCTTGAGGATACGCGCGCCGGAAATAACAGCGGCTTCAATGCGCTCTTCGCGCAAAAGATCCCGGGTTCGACTGGAATTGTGCTCGACTACCTCAAAGCGCCACCCGAAGCGCTCGGCAACCAAACGCGGATGCACCAGACCTCCGCCGCCACGCACCTTCACACGCACGGAGGGCGACGGGATGCCCAAATCAACAGGATCCGCCGCCAGCACAATGCCCACGTCGGCTTTTTCCAGGAAAAGCCGGACAAGAAACTCCTGCGTTTTCTTGTGCGGAAAATTGTAGGCGAAAACAGCGAGGCGCATGGGATCCGGAAATCAGCGGAGCGGCGGCAGATCCTCCGATTTGAGCAATTCGGAGTGGGAATGGTGCACGTCGCCCCAAGCCTCCAGGCTGCATTGTGCAGCCTGCAAGACGCGTAGGACACGAAGCCCCTCCTCGGCGTCAGTTCTCGGAGCGAGCCGTCTATTGCAACACTCGAGAAAATGGGCGCATTCGTTGTGCAGCGGCTCGCTCTCCTCGACAGGCACAAGCTCTCCACCGCTCTTACTCGCCAGCGGGACATCGCCGTCGCCCCAGACAATGGGCTGCCGGAAAAGTCTGAGCTTTTCCTGCCAAGGCTTTGTGTCGTCGAAAACCATCATGGCCTCTGAACCGATAACGGTGAGCTTCTGCTCCTTGAAGGGATTCATCCAGCTGACGAATACATGGGCATCGACCCCCCCTTCAAAGCGCATCGCCGTCAAAGTGACGTCGGCGACGCGGCGGTTGAGAAAAGACTCCCCCATGCACCGCACGGCAATCGGAAGCCGGTTGCCAACCAAAGAGATGATGACCGAGAGATCATGAGGAGCAAAACTCCAGAGCGCGTTCTCTTCGCGGCGTATCTTGCCGAGGTTGAGGCGGTTGGAGGTCAGGTATTGCAACTCTCCCAAAGTTCCATTCCTGACCATGCTTCGCATTGCCAGAAAACAGGGATGGTATTGCAACAAATGCCCAACCATGAGAATGCGGCCGTCGCGAACCGCCACATCGCGTAATTCCTGCGCGTGACGAACGTCAAGCGCCAGAGGCTTCTCGACAAAAACATCTTTGCCCGCCTGCAGGGCTCGCAAAGCCAATTCGTGGTGCCTCGCGGCCGGCGCGGCAATGGCTACCCGGGCGATGCTGGTGTCGGCCAACACCTCTTCGACCGACTCGGTCACACGAATTCCCGGACACGCTGCGCTCTGCGCCGCCAGCACCTCGTCACTCGAATCGCAGACCACCGCCAGCGCACCGAGTTGATGGAAATTGCGCGCCAGATTGCGACCCCAGTAGCCGGCACCGATGAGAGCGAGGTTTTTCATGTCAGTATTTCGAAGTGACGTGTGAAGTGTGGCGTGTGACAAGCGTGGCGCACGAATAAAACAATATTTCTTAGTCTGCCAGTATTTCAGGTCTCAGGTTTCAGGGTTTGCCTGCGGGCTGTCTCGCAAAGCCTCGGCTCAGCTTTTGATCGCAGCTCTAACGGCTGCGACCACCCTCTCCTGGTCCGCTTCACTCAAAAACGGATGCATCGGCAAGCTGATCACTTCGCGTGAGGCCTTCTCGGACTCCGGAAAATCCCCCCACTGGTAACCGAGGTCGGCGAAGACCGGTTGCTCGTGCAGGCACTTCGGATAATACACCGCCGTTGGAATGCCTGCCGCTTTCAATTGCTCACCCAGACGATCCCGATCAGCCACGCGTATGGTGTATTGCGCGTAAACGTGCGTGTTTTCAGGACGGATTTGCGGTGCCTCGCACACGTCTTGCAACAGCTCGGAATAGCGCGCGCCAATACGCCCGCGGTCTTCCACCTCTTGCCCAAAGTGCGGCAGCTTAGCCAAAAGCACCGCCGCTTGCAGTGTGTCGAACCGGCCATTCATCCCGACAAGCGTGTGATGGTGCCGCTTCACGCCGCCGTGCGTGCGAATCGCCATCATCTTGGTGGCCAAAAAGTCATCATCGGTGAACAAAGCGCCACCGTCGCCGTAGCATCCGAGCGGCTTGGCCGGGAAAAAACTGGTGCTGCCAATCGTGCTGACCCCGCAACTTTTGCGCCCGTTTCGCGTGGCACCGAAACTTTGGGCTCCATCTTCGAGCACTGGCAGACCGTGCGCCGAAGCGATGCGATTGATCGCTTCAAAATCGGGCATCTGACCAAAAAGACTCACCGGCATGATAGCCTTGGTGCTCGGAGTAATCGCTGCCTCCAACTTGACCACATCAATATTGAAATCGACCGGAGAGATATCAACGAAGACCGGCTTGGCTCCCACCAGAAGAATTGCTTCGGCCGAGCTGATCCACGTGAAGGGAACCGTGATCACTTCATCACCCCGTCCGATGCCCAGTGCCCTGAGCGCGATCTCCAGACTGTCCGTTCCGCTGGCCACGGTGATCGCATGTTTCACCCCGGCGTATTTCGCCAACTGCTTTTCCAGATCACCAATCTCCGGACCCATGATGAAGTGTCCATGCTCCAACACGGCCGCCATTCGCGCCTCGATATCGGCGCGATAGCGGCGGAACTGCTCTTTGAGGTCGATGAATTCCATGAGGATCAAGCGCGCAACACGTTGGGTCCGGGCGGGACGATGCCCCGGCTATCGACTACCGGAATACCAAGAGCTGCGATGTGCGCACCTTTGTAGTCGCTATGAGCCGTGGCAACCACGAGACAGTCGTAGTCACCGCTTACCGGCCGGCTCTCTCGTCCGAGAAGTGCCGCATGCTCGCGGGTCACCGGAATCACTGGCACAAGAGGGTCATTGAAGTCCACTTTGGCTCCGAGCGCTTCAAGGCGCTCGATGAGGAGCAGACTCGGACTCTCGCGAATGTCATCAACATCGGCCTTGTAAGCCAGCCCAAGCAGCAAAATCTTGCTGCCGCGCACGGCCTTTCCGTTGCGGTTGAGGGCCTCGACCACCTTGGCGATCACATAATCCGGCATGGAGGCATTGACCTCCCCAGCCAACTCGATGAAGCGCGTGTGCATGCCATATTCACGGGCTTTCCAAGTGAGGTAAAACGGATCGATCGGAATGCAATGGCCGCCGAGACCGGGCCCGGGATAAAAGGCCATGAATCCGAACGGCTTTGTCTTGGCCGCGGCGATGATCTCCCAAATGTCGATGCCCATCTTCTCGTAGATCATCTTCAATTCATTCACGAGGGCGATGTTGACCGAGCGGAAGATGTTCTCGGTCAGCTTCGTCGCCTCGGCGGCCGCGCAGGATGAAACTGGCACAATCGTCTCGACCGCTGTGCCGTAGAGTGCCACCGCCGCATCGAGGCATGCCGGCGTGAGACCGCCGACCACCTTGGGAATCTTGGCCACCTTGCTGTCCGGATTACCCGGATCTTCGCGCTCCGGCGAAAAGGCGAGATGGAAGTCTTTGCCCGCCGTTAGCCCTGAGCCGGCTTCCAGAGCGTCCCGCAACTCCCGTTCCGTTGTCCCGGGATACGTCGTGGACTCCAGCACCACCAAGACACCTTTTCGCAGGTGAGGGGCTATGGATTTGCCGGTCTCCAATACATAGGAAAGATCCGGCTCGCGGTATTTGTTGAGCGGCGTCGGGACGCAAACGATGGCCGCCTCAACCTCCGCGACACGGGAGAAGTCGGTAGTGGGATCAAGCAAGCCCTTCTCGACGGCCAACGCGATGTCAGCCGACGGAATGTGCCGGATGTCGCTCAAACCTCGACGCAGCAGCGCAATTTTGTCCGCGTCGATATCAAGCCCGACAACCGTGACGCCGTTTTTGGCGAATTGCAGCGAGAGGGGTAGGCCCACGTATCCGAGACCAATGACGGCGATTTTTTTCATAAGATCAATGCGGCAACTTCAGGGACCACAACTCAGCGGACAGACCACGGCTTCAGCTTGCTGCGCTTTTTGTCGTAAGCGGCAGAGATAATCTCCATAGCTCCTCGAGTGATGTCGCGGTAGTTGAAATGCTCCAGCGCCGCTCGCAAGCCTTGGGCGGCAATCTTTTCCCGGGCTACATCATCCGCGAGATAGTGCTTAATCTTGTTCAAACAGTCTTCGGGACTGCGGAAAGTGACAAGCGCCCCGGCTTCCTCAAGCCATTCAATGTTGGACGCGGCGCGCGTCAGCAGAAAACTGCCGACGTTGAGCACCTCCATGGTTCTCATGTTCACATTTTTGCTAACCGCCATTTCCGGATACTCATTTACCACAATCCTTGATTGCTTGTAGATCCGGAACATGTCGATACCGGCCACCGGGCCTTGCCAAGTTTTGTAAAGAGCGGTGTTTTCGCCGATCTCTGGCCCCCTGATTCCCCACCATTTGAAATCGACGTTTTGCGCGATGAATTCCATCAACTTTGTCTTCACCCGCTGATCGAGAACCCCGAGGTAACCGACAAAGGTGCAATCGTATTTCTTGGTAGCGTCACCCACTTCGGTCGCCAGCCGTTCATCGATCCCGTAGCTGAACAAATGGCTTTCCACACCTTCCGCGTTGAAGAAGTTCCGGTATTCTTCCGTCAGCGCAAAAATCAGATCGTTCCGGTGAGTATTCCAATTCCAAGGATCGAGCGTCGTGCATCCCATAAAGCTAACGATCAAACAATGCTCGCGGAAACGATCCCACAACCTTCCATCGGTATGGCAAGGTTCCCGGACAAAGAGAACGTCCGGTTTGAAAGTCCGTATGTAGCGCTCTATACGCTTCGCTCTCGCTTTGTGCTGATCCGACTTGAAGACCCTAAGCGTAAGAACGTCCTTGGCTGGGGCACAAGCGACATTTCTAAAATACTGACGGAGAAGTGATGAAACTGAAGAGCGTTCTCTAGCCAGTGCCATTTTCGACAGAAGCATGTCGTCCACCGGAACTACTTCTTTTGCCACCCAGCCTGCTTCATTCATGTAAAAGGTTAGAAAATCAGACATGCCCCACCTTTGGCTCATCAACCACCGGTAATACTGCTCATAATCGAGTGCCACCAAACGATCACGCTGCTCTTCCTGCATGCGTTTGAGGACTGAGTAAGGGTGTACGCTGTCGATCTTTAGGAGACGGAGTGAAGAGCTCATATAACGCCGGTCGCTTAAAGCTGTTTGACCTTCACTTTTTCTGCAGCCGCAAAAGAGCTTCAGCAAACATAGCCAAATTTTTCGGCCAATTCCTTCGTGCGCCGTATAACCTCTTCGATTTCACTCGGCCCTAGCTCTCTGGCCCATTTGCCGCGACCGTCGAAGAGCGGCTGACTGACTTGCCATTTGCGGAGCGCAGTATTGTCTTGGGGAGGTGGTTCACCACCATGAGTCACGAAGCTTGGCTCTGGAATGACCGCGCTGCGGTGGAACTGCAGCTGCTGCTCCTCCATCGACTCGCCAAGGAAACGCATGATGCCCAGTAGCGTAGCACGAGGCTCGGCGATCAAATCCTCATAGCGGACCAAGTAAAACCAAGGCTCGCCGACATAAGAAAGAAGCGCCTGGTTATCTTCTTTCCAGCGATCGATCCCTTGCGCAAGGCTACCAAAACGCTTCTTTAGGGAGTTAGAGACATCGCGGGGATCTCTCACCATCCCCACGAAGAGCGCGTCCGGGCAGTGGCGCCGAATAAACGAAACTTGATGGACGTGCTTTGGCGTTTTTTCGAGCCAACGCAATCGCCATGCCATCGCAGCAGACTTGTCGAAGTTGCGCGCGTACATTCTGAAGACCCTATCTTTGGCACCATTAGCGGCCCACGTCTCATGGGCTATGGCATGAATGTTCGAATGCGCGCCAAGCATCCGAAGCATCAACGAGGTGCCAGAATGACCGCAACCCACAATGAAGATCGGACTATGGCGACGACGCCCGTAGGGCAAGGCATGATGAAGATCATACCAAAGATACTGCAGGAGCCTGATCGGCTTCGGCGGCAGAGACGGCGGTGTGTTAGTTTCGTTGCTCACAGACAAATTACCGGCCAGTCACCGGCTTCACATATTGGCGAAGATCCGGATTCAACACCCCGCTGACGCGAGCGTAATTGCCCCCAGTGCGCTCCTTGTCACGCCGATCTGTGATGTCGAAAACCAGCAGGCTGTCGTCTTGCCACTTGAGATGCCCATCCTCGAAGGCCAGCAACTTCAGGTTGTAAGCCCCCGAGTTGAGGATGCCGGCCGGGATTGTGTAGCCGAACTCGTAGTCGCCCTTCTTCCGGCCCGCACCGGATTGCTGAAAAGCGGCCGCACCTTTGCCCGAGAGCACAAGCACGCCGTTTTCGTCGATCAAATGCGTGTTGAGCGTGAGCGGGCGCGGGGTATCGTGCAACTGCTCGTAGCGCACGCGGACATTAATTTGCTCGGAAGCACAAACCACCTCGTCTCCCCCGGGATTAACCACTTCGAGTTCCCGAATTTTGATCTCCGCTGGCCCCGGAGCCTCCCTACCCTGCGGCCACGCGCGCCGCGTGGCAAAGGTCTGATGCTCGGTAAGATAGGCCCGGACGACATCTTCCGTCGCTCCTGCGCGTGCAATCTGCCCTTGATCCATCCAGATACAGCGGCTGCAGAGATTCTGCATGGCCACCATGTTGTGGCTGACAAAGAGCACCGTGCGACCGTCCTGACTGCTGACATCTTTCATTTTGCCCAGACACTTGCGTTGGAATTCCGCATCCCCGACCGCCAGCACCTCATCCACGATCAAGATCTCCGGCTCCAAATGCGCCGCAACGGCAAAGGCCAGACGCACATACATGCCCGAACTGTATCGCTTCACCGGAGTATCGATGAACTTCTCGACCCCGGAAAACTCCACAATCTCATCGAACTTCGAGCGGATCTCCACCTTGGTCATGCCCAGAATGGCCCCGTTGAGGAAAATATTCTCCCGACCCGACAGTTCCGGATGGAACCCCGTCCCGACCTCGAGCAACGACGCCACCCGCCCGCGAATCCGCGCCTCGCCCGAAGTCGGCTCCGTGATGCGGCTGAGAATCTTCAACAGCGTGCTCTTCCCCGCCCCATTCCTCCCAATCACCCCAATCACTTCGCCGGGTTGCACGTCGAAAGAAACGTCGCGCAGAGCCCAGAATTCGTCAGCGGGAGCTGACGAAGGAGAATGAAGAGAGGATAAAGTAGAACCAGCCCCTTCTCCCTTATGCCTTATCCCTTCTCCTTTCTTTCGCGAAAATCGCGAAAGAAACGCCTCCGCTTCTTCCCGGAGGGTCTTCGCATTGAAAACTCCGAGCTTGTATTTTTTCGAGAGTTCTCGAACTGAGATTATTGGCTGCATAAGTGAGGCGAGAGCTGCCAGTCGAGCGACGAGGGCGAGTCGTTAAACTGAAGTCGAGGGCTTGGAGTCTAGGGCCGAGGGCCTGCAGAGGATCGCGGTCTCGGCTGCAGCCGCCCCGCAATTCGCGGTTGGCGGCCGAGCGACTTGGATAGCGCCACGATCTTGCCCGCGAGCACATCTGCTTCGTCCGCAAGAGCGTCGAAGTCGGTCTCGGTGATATAATTTTCGTGTTGGGCGATAAACAGCTGAGACACAACCTCCATCAGCGAACCATACGCGATCTCCAGAAAATGCGCCAAGTCGGCATCGGAGTTTCTCCCGGAGCCTTCTGCGATATTCGACGAGATGGAAACCGAGGCACGGCGTATCTGCGAGGTTAGCACGAACATCTCCTCTTTGGGAAAACCGCGCGCGGCCCGGTGAACTGATCTATTAAAGGAACGCGCGAGCTGCCAAGCCTGGATCCGCTCGAATCTGAAGCCCCTCGACTCTCCGCCCTCGGCTCTCGACTGCTTCCTCATCTTTACTTTTTACCCGCCACCGTCAATCCCGCTGCCTACACCGTATCAACGAATGTCTTTTCAACCTTGTTGAAAACCACAATCCCGCCGAGCAGCAGGACAATGGTCATAGCCACGGAGACGGCGACGTAAGCGGGTTCGACGACACCTTGGCCAAGGAAGATGCGTTTAATCGATTCGACCGGCATAGCCATCGGATTGATCACCGCGACCCATCGCCAGTCTTCCGGAATGCGGGAGAGCGGATAGATCACCGGCGTGGCATACATCCAAAGCTGAACGACCAAGCCGGTGATGAACGTGAAGTCGCGGTATTTTGCTGTGAGCGAAGTGAGCCACAAACCGACCCCGAGACTGAGCAGCGCAATCTGCAGCATGACCAACGGAAACCAGAGCAGATCCCAGCCGAGATGCATGGTAGCGCCGGTCGCGGTGAAGAATTTGAAGTAAGCCCAGAACACCAGAAAAGTGCCTAACTGAATTCCGAAAGCAATGAACCCGGAGATTACCGTCGAGAGTGGAACCACAAGGCGCGGGAAGTAAACCTTGCCGAACAAATTGGCGTTTCCGGTCAATGTTCCCGAAGTTGCTTGGAACGTCGTGGCGAAATAATTCCAACCGAGCAGACCGCAAAGATAAAACAACATCGGCGGCACCCCGTCGGTCGGAATTTTGGCCACCTTTCCGAAGATGATGGTGAACACCACCGTCATGAGCAGCGGTTGGATGATGAACCACAGCGGCCCGAGAACGGTCTGCTTGTATTTCGAGACGAAGTCACGATGGACAAGCAACCCGACCAGGTCGCGATAGCGCCAAACATCGGCAAGGTTCAACTTGAACCAACCCTTGGTCGGCTTGATGACAATTTCGTAATCGGCAGGAACGTGGAGCATAGGTTCAGAAATTGGCAGTTGTCAGTCTTCAGTAGTCAGTCTTTCAAAAGTCAAAATGAGCTTTTTCACAATCTGTTTTCTTCCCCCTTTACTTTTCCCTCACGGATTTCAGCGTTTCAACTTTTCCTCCCATCTCTCGCCCCTCGCCTCGGTCTTTTCGTCTCTTGGTCTCTTAGTCTTCTAGTCTTTTACTCCCCCTAGCCCCGCGCCCCGCACCTTTAATCTCTGTCTCCATCAGGGCGAAATAACCGGAATAACTTGCCGTTTGTTTTTGCGGTAAGTCCCGAAGTCGGAGTCGGTGGTAAAAACGCGTGATCCGCCTTTCTCCTCAGCCAGGCAAACCAGGCATGCGTCAGCCAGACTCATCGGAACGTCACGATAGCTGCGCATAAGGTCGAGCACCCGTGTGAGATGATCGGGCAAACCGAAATCGACAAGGACCACGCCGCGCGCGAGCAGTTGCCCCAACCGGTCGGATGCTCCATGAATGTCCTCGATAAGGAAGAATGTTTCGGAAAGGACAGCTTCGCAGGTAAGCAAAGATTCGGTGAAAGCTTCAAAGTGACTGCGCGCCCAACTGTGATGCTTGTCCCGACGACTCAACACCGCCACCAGCGGACCGCTATCGACCAGAATGGTTCCGGCCATATCCCTTCATGTGCCTCGGATGTGAAGAAAGGTCCCGCGGGGCCGAGGGATCGTCGAAAACCAGATCTTCGATACGGGAATAGAGAGATTTTCCGGGCGTCTCCCTCACCGAGAGCGCCTCGCGGATGATCTCCGACTTGGAAACGCCCCGCTGCTCCGCTGAGCGACTGAGCGCACGATACGCCTGATCAGGCAATTTGACGGTTACGGTCTTCATGGGCTTTAGGTATTACGCTTCTGCCAGTTTGTCAATACGGAGGAATACACCCGCGCAGTTTTTTTCACCTTGCCTCTGCCACTTTTCGCCTCGCGAATTTCGCCAACCGCTAACTAACTACAACCAACTAAGAAAGACTCCTCGCCTCTAGCCTCTAGCCTCGAACCTTTGCCCCCTTCGTCCTTTAAGTTTTTCAAGCTGTTACCAGTAACCCGACACTCGCAACAGCGGCTCTGCCGCTAGGTTCTCACCTTCACTCCCGATAAGTGACCACGTCCAGAAATCCGAGGACGCGGAAGTCCTGTTCGTTGTTGGAAATGATTTTCCCGACGCCATTGCTCCGACAAACCGCTGCCAGCATGGTGTCGAGCAGACGCTTGCGGCCGAGACGGTGCTGGCGCAAAAGATCAAACCAAAGCAGCGTGCTGCGGGAATCGGGAAGCAATCGAACCACCTCGGCGGCTTGCCACCAGCTTTCGGCGCGGCCGATCGCGTCGGCCATGGACAAAGGTTGGGAGATCCTCCGCGGATCCGTCACCACATGGATTAATTCGGCCAAGCTCTGGGGACTGAGCCCCAACAGGTGCCCTTCATCGAGCAACCGGCTCAGGAGGTTATCGGCAAACTGGTGAAAGGTGTGCTCGCGAACCTCGACGGCGACAAGGAAATCGGTGTCAGCGGCGTAGGTCATGCGCCGGAGAGCATTTCGCCGAGAATGTCATCATCGCGTGTGATCGGTTGCACCGGCGCCCCAGCCGCGAAAGGCCGACGGTCGCGAAGGCTCCCCCGTCGCGAAAGCCGCTCCTCGTGGAAGACTTCCATCGCCTGCCGAATCAGCTCTGCCGCAGGGCGCTTGGTCCGTTTAGCTTCTTGGGCAAAGTCTTGGTAAACAGCATCGGATACATTGAGAGTTATTGTTTTCATACATTAAAGTATACATCATGCGATCCATTACACAAGTGGAATAGGCCAGATCTTCGGTCGCCCACATTCCTACTTGGCCTGCGCGGCCGCAGGCACCACCAATTGTGGCAGCAGTTGGAGCATGGCCTGTTCAGCGACGGCGTCATCGGGTTCACCAACCAAGGCCAATTGCATGGACCGCTGACCCATGTTGCGACGGCCGGCCATGACCGCTTTCATGCGAGTTGAAGGATGCGCTCTTTCCACGGTGACCTGCTGGCCACTGAGGCGATCATCGTTGACCACATACATGAGGTAAAACTCATCCGAGCCCGCACGGATCTTGTAGATATTGTAAGCGATGGTAACGCCGTTGGCCTCCGCTTTGCGCAGTTCGGACTTCGAAACAATTTCGCGGCCGATCATGCGCTGGCACTGCTCGGGCAAGTGCGGCTGGGCATAATGCAAGCTCATGCGTTTGGGCTCCCACTCGGTGAAGATCATGTGCCACTGACGCTCACCCTCATCCCGCCAACTCCGCTGGAAGCCGCGATCGAACCGCAGCATCTCTTTCACGCGTTCGTCGAGTTCCTCATCGGCCAGCCCGCTGCCGGAATCCGCTGCGGCGATGGTCCACGCCGGTGCGCGCACCGCATCCTTGTTCTTCCACCAATACCATCCCTCCGATCCACCGGCCATGAGAGCCATGGCAACCACTGCAGCGACACAGGCAAAGGCCGGCGATTTGGCAATCTGACCGATGCCGGACTGAATCTTTGCCGTGGCTAGCGCTTGCTGTGACCCGGGGATTTTTTGGAAGCCCCAACAAAGCAGCCAAAGCACACCCATGGTCGCGATGAGGATGGCGAACCCAGCCGGGTCATGGAGTTTGTCCAGCGCATCAACACCGCCATTGGCCACCGCGATGGAGAGAATGAGCATGCGAATGACGTTGAACGCATACGCGGCAAAAAGTCCGATCGCGACCAGCGCGATGCGATATCCCCAGCGCAGCGCATAGAGCTCACCAAGAAAAAGCGCAGCCATGATGCTTGATTGGAACGAGCGGATTCCGCTGCACGCATCGTCGACACCGAGCACTTCGCTTCCGACATCAATCGTCGTGCCATGGCACATCGCGGCAATGCCAAGCAGCGGCAAAACCCACGCGGCAATCTGTGCCGCGAGCAAGCTGAGTTCTTGGGTCAGCCAACGCTCCGGTTGACTCGGCCACGGAATCGCCACAAGTGCGAAGAAATACGCAAAGCTGAAATGCCGAACCCACGGCAACCCACCGGTAATTGCGGTCAAGGCAACGCATGCCACGAAGGCGGCAAGCCCCAATCCCCACAACACGACGCGCCAATCCGGGTAAGCTCCGGCGATCAAAATTCCCAGCGCTGCGGGCACAACGAGCGCGAGCAAGACGAGCCAACTCGCAGCGAGCAAAAGTCCGCGCGCCGGCTCCGCGGCCGGACGCGTTGTCCACCGTTGCCAAAAGATCCAACCGGCGAGGAAAGGAATGAACCATCCGTGCGAATACTGCTCATTGGCCTCCCATTCACCGGTAAGGATAAAGAACAACCATCCCCATACCGCTGCCAATACTGCAAAGAAGATGAGCGCCGAGATGCTGGCAGAGTCGACTGCCTCAGGACGAGTTGCGACGGTTTGGCTCATAAAATAGTAAGGCTAGCGCTTCGGATGCATGGCGCGGATCCGGAGAAGGTCGCAAAAGACCTCGGGGAACTCGCGAAAGACACTGATCTTCGAGCCAGGCTGGTCGGTCCAGCTGAGCACAGGACACTCGAGGATGCGGTCGTGTCCGAGGCGTTGGTAAAGTTCAACGTCAAAAATCCACCGGCTGACAAATTCTTCGGCGAAGATCGCGGGCACGACATCGCGCCGGAAGAGCTTGGCCCCGCACTGCGTGTCGTAAGCACGAACCCCGAGTAACTCGCCTGCCGCGGTGGCAAAGAAACGTCCGAAAAGGTGACGCTTGAAACGCCGCTCGATGTGACTCCCCGCGCGCATGACTCTGCTCGCCCAGATGGCCTCAGCCTGTCCGCCTTCCAACTCATGGAACGCGAGCATATGGCGAACCTCATCGAGCGGCGTGGAAAGGTCTGCGTCCCAAAACCCAATCCACTCCGCATCCGCAGATGCTTCGGCGAGCTGGAAAACCCCCACGCGCACCGCTGCACCCTTGCCACGGTTCTGCTCACAGCGCAGCAGACCAAGCTTGGGACAATTTCCAATCTTTTCGGCAATGAAGTCCGCCGTGCCATCCTTTGATCCATCATCAACAAAAAGAATCTGCAGATTGTTCTTCTCCGCACCCTCAGCAAACTGCTCGACATCCAAACGTCCGCGCTCATTGAAACACGGAACCGCCAGCGCAACCTTTGCCGTCGTACCCACGTCGCTTCAATTTTGTCACCTGTCCGCTGACCCGCCCCCAATCTGACACAACTACTTTTGGCAAAAACTCGTAGAGTCGGTCCGGCCATCAAGTTGCCAAAAGCGACCGATGTATCTTGGCGATGACTTTCTGCACAAAGACATCGGCTCCATTCGCGACCAGAGGCTTGTGCCCATCTTGCGGAAACAAAAAGACAAACAGCCCATCGGTCATGGTCAGAAACTCGTCCGGGGCAGCCGGCGCGTAGAATTGGAAGTCGGTCTTCTCGTCGTAGGCGCCGTCCGTAGTGAGCTTCGACGCGGGCGCCCACTCGATGATTTCCCCGCCCCCCACGATGTATTGCAGGTCGATGTATTCGCGGTGCGTCTCCCACTTGAAAGCATCACGCGCCCCAGTGTCCTGCCGCAGGGTTTTGGCAAACAGCTTGTCCCCCGCAAAATCAACTTTTTGGCCCGGCGGAACATCGCGGCACGTTTTCAGCCAGTCGAAGAGGGGTTGCGGATCAACATCGCGGAAGAGACCCGCATAGCGGGACAGGTTGTCGTGTGTGTCTAGGATCATAGGGAAAGCGATGAGTGATCTGTGATGTGTGGCGAGTGAAGAAAGCCCTGATCACTCCGCGATGCGGCGGAGGTATTGGCCGTAGAACGACTTGCCGAGACTGTTGGCGCGCTCGGCCAACTGGTTCTTGGTCAGCCAACCTTGGTGAAAGGCGATCTCTTCGAGACAGGCAATCATCAACCCCTGACGCGACTGAATGGCATGAACAAAAGATGCCGCGTCGAGCAGCGACTCGGCTGTTCCCGTATCGAGCCAAGCGGTGCCGCGCCCGAACTTCTCCGCGCGCAAAGCACCATCATTCAAATAGCAGCGGGCGAGCTCCAGAATCTCGGTTTCGCCACGCTTCGACGGCTTCAGCCCCGCGGCAAACATCGGCGCACGTTCGTCGAAGAAATAAATCCCAGGGACCGCATAGCCGGACCGCGGATGCGGCGGTTTTTCCTCGAGCG
>Ga0208048_1000682_pt1 | contig 18104 bp, 12 predicted proteins | sample Malawi_45m_30L_FD_184163 | JGI IMG/M metagenome (GOLD analysis project Ga0208048, IMG submission 184163) | Freshwater microbial communities from Lake Malawi, Central Region, Malawi to study Microbial Dark Matter (Phase II) - Malawi_45m_30L... | ecosystem: Environmental > Aquatic > Freshwater >...
CCGTTGGTGCAGGAGCCGAGGAAGCAGACGTCGACCTTGGTGCCCTTGATCGGGGTGTTCGGCGCCAGCTTCATGTGGGCGTAGGCGTCCTCGGCGGTCTGACGATCGGCGGCGTTGAGGGTCTCGAGCGCCGGCATCTTCTCGTCGATGAAAACGGCCTGTCCCGGCGTGATGCCCCAGGTGACGGTCGGACGGATGTCCTCGGCCTTGAAGGGCTGGACATCGTCGTATTGGCAGCCGGAATCCGAGGCGAAGGACTTCCAGCGGACCACGGCGGCATCCCAGTCGGCGCCTTTCGGGGCGTAGGGCTTGCCCTTGATGTAGTCGAAGGTCTTCTGGTCGGGATTGACGTAACCGCAGCGGGCGCCGCCTTCGATCGACATGTTGCAGACGGTCATGCGCTCCTCGAGGGAGAAGCCGTCGAAGGTCGTGCCGGCGTATTCGTAGGCGTAACCGATGCCGCCGTTGACGCCGAGGACGCGGATGATGTGCAGGATGACGTCCTTGGCGTAGACGCCGGGGGCGAGCCTGCCGTTGACCTCGATGCGGCGGACCTTGAGGGGGCTGAGGGCGAGGGTCTGGGTCGCGAGGACGTCGCGGACCTGCGTGGTGCCGATGCCGAAGGCGATCGCGCCGAAGGCGCCATGGGTGGCGGTGTGGGAGTCGCCGCAGGCGATCGTGGTGCCGGGCTGGGTGATGCCCTGCTCGGGACCGACCATATGGACGATGCCCTGGTTGCCGGTGTTCGTGTCGAAGAAACGGATGCCGTGGTCCTTGGTGTTCTTCCGGAGGGCCTCGATCATCTCCTGGGCGATCGGGTCGGAGTAGGGCTCCTTGAGCTCGTTGGTCGGGACGATGTGGTCGACCGTGGCGAAGGTGCGGTGCGGGTACTTCACCTTGAGGCCGAGGTCCCGCAGCATGCCGAAGGCCTGGGGGCTCGTCACCTCATGGATCAGGTGCGTACCGATGAACAATTGGGTCTGACCGTTAGGCAGCTTGCGCACCGTATGCGCTTCCCAAACTTTCTGGAACAGGGTCTTGGCCATCTGGTTACAAGGTGAAGGGTCAACCTAGGACGGGACGGGGGCTGGTCAATCCCGCAGGCGAGCCGGCCCGGGCCTATCTGCTGACGAACGCGGCGGCGCGCCCGGGCCGCCGCCGCCGTGTCTTGACCCCTGCGCCCCTCCCCTTCCATCCTGCCGCATGGCCCGCACGCTGACCCTCAGTTTTTCCTGCCCTGACACCAGCGGCATCGTGGCCGGCGTCTCCGCGTTCGTCGCTGGACACCGAGGCTGGATCACCGAGGCCAGCCAGCACACCGAGACGGAACTCGGTCGCTTCTTCATGCGCGTGGAGATCAGGGCGGACTCGCTCGACTTCCCGCCGGAGGAGTTCGCCGCGCGCTTCGCGCCCGTGGCCGCGAAGTTCGCGCTGGACTGGAAGTTCTCCGATTCCGCCCGCCCCCGCCGCGTGGCGCTCCTCTGCTCCAAGCAGGAGCACTGCCTCTACGACCTCCTCGCCCGCCACGTCGCCCAGGATTTCCCGTTCGTCGTTCCCTGCGTGATCTCGAACCACGAGAACCACCGGAAAATCGTCGAAGCCCACGGCATCCCCTACCACCACGTCCCCGTCACGCCGGAGACGAAGGCGGCCGCCTACCGCCGGATGGAGCAGCTCTTCCGCGACGCTCAGGCGGACCTCATCGTGCTCGCGCGCTACATGCAGGTCCTCGACGAGGCGATGTGCCGGGACTTCGCGGGGAAGATCATCAACATCCACCATTCGTTCCTGCCTTCGTTCGCCGGCGCCAAGCCGTACCATCAGGCCCACCGCCGCGGCGTGAAGCTCATCGGCGCGACCTGCCACTTCGTCACGTCCGAACTCGACGAAGGACCCATCATCGAACAGGACGTGATCCGCGTCGACCATTCCGACACGCCCGAGGACATGGCCCATCTGGGCAAGGACATCGAGAAGGTCGTGCTCGCCCGCGGCCTCCGCACCGTGGTCGAAGACCGCGTCCTGCTGGCCGGTAATAAGACCGTCGTCTTCCGTTGAGAAAACCCGGCTTGGCGGGCGGTTTTGACGTCGGCGGAGCGATACGCCGCCGCCAACGTGGCCTCACCTCCATGCGTCTGCTCCACGCCTCCCTGCCCGCGGCTTCCGCCGCGTTCGCCGCCGTCTCCCCCGGAGAAATCACGCCCACCAAGAAAGCACCCTTCGTGCCACCCGCCGTAGCCGCCCGCGGCGAGCTCGTCGACGCCATCAAGGCTTCCAAGCGCTTCGCCGCCGAGCCGAACATGGGACCTTTCGAGCAGCTCGCGACCTCCGTCGTGCTGACCCGCGCCCGCGGCTGGGGACCCTTGCGCGAGACGCTCCGCTCGTACGCGAGCGACGCCGCCCCGAAGGGCGCCACCAAGGAACAGCTGCAGAGCCTCTTCGCCCTGCGTTACGGAAAGGCCGCCAAGGCCGACGTGGGCGCTTGTTTCGAGAAGATGGGTTACCACCTCGAACCCGACGCCAAGTCCGTCCTCGAGGGCTCCCCGGCCTTCAAGCCCACCCTGCCCTCGTCCGCCAAGTGACGCTGGCGCGACGGTCCGCAGGGCGACGCCTTCTGCCTCGCCCTGCGGCCTTTTTAAACCTACTAAGCACCGGTCGCCCTTCAGCGACGCCTTCCGAACATGTCCCTCATTTCCCGCCTCTCCGCCCGCCTCCAGAACCACCCCAAGCGCATCGTCTTCCCCGAAGGATCCGACGCCCGCGTGATCCAGGCCGCCCGCCAGTTCATCGTGAAGAAGCTCGGCGTGCCGATTCTCCTCGGTGACCGCCAGCGCATCAAGGTGAACGCCGCCCGCCTGAACATCGGCCTCGACGGCATCCGCATCGTCGAGCCCGAGCGCAGCGACGAGCTCAAAAACTTCGTCGGGAAGCTCGAGGCCATCCAGCGTTACGGCAACACGAACCTCCAGGGAGTCCCGGCCGAACTGGCCCTCAACCCGAACTACTTCGCCTGCCTCATGGTCGCCACCGGCGGCGCCGACGCCCTCATCTCCGGCGCCACCACCCACGCCTCCTCCGGCCTACGGGCCATCCTGCAGGTGATGCCCCGCCAGGCCGGCGTCGAGACGGTCTCCTCCATGCAGATCCTCGAGTCCGAAGAAGGCAAGTTCGGCATCGACGGCGCGCTCTTCCTCGCGGACTGCGGGGTCATCCCGGAACCCAACGCCGAGCAGCTGGCCGACATCGCCGTGACGACCGCCGGTCTCGCCAGCCACCTCACCAACACGACGCCGAAAGTCGCCCTGCTCGCCTACTCGACGCATGCGTCCAACCCGCGGCTGGCCTCGGTGAAGAAAGTCCAGATCGCCACCGACCTCGCCCGCCGCAAGGCCCGCGAACTCGGCATCGCCTGCGACATCGACGGCGAGATGCAGGCCGACGCCGCCATCAATCCTTTCGCCGCGAAATCGAAGGAAGTCTCCGGGGCCGTGGCCGGCCGCGCCGGCGTGCTCGTCTTCCCCGACCTCAACTCGGGCAACATCGCCTCGAAGCTGGCCCAGCACATCGCCGACATCCCGGCCTACGGCCAGATCCTCACCGGCCTCGACCATCCGGCCGCCGAGATCTCCCGCGGCGCCAGCGCGCACGACATCTTCGGCACCGCGGTCATCGTCGCCGCGCAGGCGGTCGACAGGTCCTACCTCTTCCCGAAGCTGAAGGACGGCCCCGCCGCCTGACCATGGCCGCCCGCAAGCGCTTCGCCGAGAACGTCCCCGGGCTGCTCCTGCGCCCGATGAACCTCGACACGCGACGGATCTTCGTCGCGGCGACGCGCATGAACGACGGCAAGACGACGACCTGCCTCGGCCTCACGGCCGCCCTGCAGTCGATGGGCCTGCACGTGGGTTACATCAAGCCGATCGCCCAACGCGTCGTGATGTCCGGCGAGGACCAGGTCGACGAGGACACGCTGCTCATCGAAGGGCTCTTCGACCTCGACGTGCCGATCGCCGCGATGTCCCCCGTGGCCATCGGGCCGGACTTCACGAAGCAGTACCTCGAGAATCCCGAGGAGATCGGCCCGCAGCTCAAGGACCGCATCTGCCGCGCCTTCGACCGCACGGCCTACGGCAAGGACATCGTCGTCGTCGAGGGCTCCGGCCACGCCGGCGTGGGGTCGGTCTTCGGCGCCTCCAACGCCGACAACGCCCGCGTGCTCGGCTCGAAGGCGATCCTCGTCGCCGCGGGCGGCATCGGCAAGCCGATTGACGAGATCGCCCTGAACAAGGCGCTCTTCGACAAGGCCGGCGTCGAGGTCGTCGGCGCCATCCTCAACAAGGTGATGCCGGACAAGCTGGAGTTCATCCGTGACTTCGCCGGCCGCGGCCTGCGCAAGCTCGGCGTGCCGCTCCTTGGCGTCGTGCCGCTCCAAGAGACCCTGGTCTACCCGAACCTCGACCAGGTCGCCGACGAGACCAAGGCCCGCTGGATCCACCAGCCGCCCGGACTCCGCCGCGTCCGCCGCGTCGTCATCGGCGCGATGTCCGCCCGCCGCTCGGCCGAATACCTGCGCATCCCCGGCACCTTGGTGATCGTATCCGGCGACCGCGAGGACCTGCTCGAAGCCTTCATCGGCGGCGTGGGCGCCGAGACGCTCTCAGGAGTGCTCTTCTCCAACGGGCTGATGCCCAGCGACGTCATCGTCCGCCGTCTCAAGGAGGCGGGCATCGCGATGGCGGCGGTCGAGGCCGAATCCTTCGCGGTCACCGCGCGCATCAACAACATGACGGTGAAGACGACGCGCCAGGACGCCGACAAGATCCCGATCATCCGCAAGATGATCTCGGACTCCGTCGACGTCCAAGGCCTGCTCCGCGCGCTCTGAGCACTCAGACCGGCCGCAGCACCTCGCCGAGGCGGATGAAGTGCCCGTCGTCGAAGCCCATCGCCCGCTTCAGATAGGCGTCGCGCTCCAGCAGGTTGGCGATCTTCGCCGCTTCCCGCCATTCGGCCGTCGTGATCAGCCCCCGCAGGCGGGCCCACAGCCCCCCCACGGGCACGGGGAAATCGCTGCCATGCAGGAAACGTTCGGTCCGCCCGGATTCCTTCACCTGTCTGAGCACCCCGCTGCGGATCGGGCTGTTGAGCGCGCTGGTGTCGGCGTAAAGACGGGGGAACTCGTCCATCAGCCTGACCAGCTCTCCGAAGTAGTTCGGGTCGAAGAAGTGGCTGTTGCCCGCGCAATGGGCCGCGATGACCTTGACGCCCAGTTCCAAGGGCCGGCGCAGGATTCGCGGATCCTGGTAGGCGCGGTTGATCACCGGGACGGTCATCTCCCCGCCGGTATGGCTGAGGAAAGGAAGCCCCGCGGACGCCATCCGACGCCAGAACTCATCATACCGCGGGAGGGAGCAGTCCACGTTCTGGCAGTTCGGCAGGAGCTTCAACGCCCGCGCGCCGGAAGCCAGACAGCGCTCCAGCTCCTCCAAGGCGTCCTTCCGGCCGGGATGGATTGAGACCGCCGGGACGAAGACGGGATGCCGGGCGCAGACCTGGAAGAGGTATTCGTTGGGCACGTGGAACGAGCCGAAGTCAAGTTTACGGCCTTCCTCGTCGTAGACCTCGTCCTGCGCCAGCAGCAGGGCGGCGTCCAGCGACGATCCGGCGAGCAGGCCGGCGAGACGCCTAACGAAGCTTTCATCGAACTCCGGCGAGGTCGCCTTCGCCTCCAGACCGATCGTGCGGCGCATCACCTCCCCGAGGACGCGATGCCACATCCCGTCCAGCCGGAGCCAACAGCCGTTGCCGCCGAGGCCGTTGCCGACGAGGTGGACGTGGCCGTCGTAACGGAGGGCGCGCATGCGGACTCAGGAGACCTTGCGCTCGGAGGCGATGCGGCCGTACAGCCAGGCGATGCCGAAGAAGGCCACGGCCAGGGCGCCGCAGGCGACGATCCGCCCGAGCAGGTCCGTGATGTCGTGGCTGAGCACGCGCGCGGCGGCGATGATGAGCCCGACCAGGCCGAGCATGCGGAAAGTACGCGTGGCGAGCACATGGCCGAGCACGAACGTGAGCACGGCGGCCAGCGCCCAGAAGAGTGAGACGCCCGCGCCCGGCAGGCGCGCGAGCATGACGAAGGCCATGAAATTGAGCGCGACGACGCCGAGCACCGCCCGCTGCGCGGTGCCCCAAGCGCCTTGCCCCCGGGTATGGACGGCCAGGACATGCAGGAGGCCGGTTAGACCGAGCAGCACCAATGGGCTGTGCGCCAGGCCGAGCGCCGTCAGGCCGGAACCGGCGTTGACGACGCCTTGGATGAAGAACCCGGCCAAAGCGCCCCACGCCGCCAAGGAGAGTTCGGTCGGCTCGCCGCCGAGGCGTCGCCAGAGAAGGCTGACGGCGGAGACCATGGCGGCGCCGACCGCCCAGGTCAGCACAAGCTGCCAGGCGGCAGGCGACCAAGCATCTTGCGCCGCTGGCAGCAGGCTCCGGGCCATGGCCGCGGCGAAGGCATAGGCCAGCAACGCGGTGACCATGGCCAAGACATAGCGTAGGAACACGGCGAAGGCTCCCGGACGCCCCAGCAGACGCCACAGGGCGCCGACGTTCAAGAGCACGAGCATGGCGGCCCAGCCCGCCCACCAGGCCGACGAACCGCCGGACCCCACGATCGGAAGCCAGAAGACCACGACGACCGCGGTCAGGAGATACCCCGGCAGCACGGCCCACAGCAACGCGGGCCGGTAACGGACGGCGGCCACGAGCAGCACCACCGACCATGGCCAGCCGGTATCGGCCTTGGGCAGGTCCTTCTGCACGTGCAGCACGACCACGGCCAGGCTCACGACGCCGACGAGGCGACGCAATTGCTGCCAGGCGGAGACGCGCTCCCAGTCCTCCCGGAACGCCAGCAGGAGCGCGAACGCGCCGATGCCGGCCAAGGCCATCCAAGGCTGGGCAGGCGGATGGTCGACGAAGGCGAAGGCGGCCGCGCCGCCGAGGATCTCCGCCGCCCAGCGGACGAGCTCCGCACCGGTGCGCGTGCCGACGACCAGCGTGCCCGCGGCGGCGAGGACCCAGATGAGCCAGACGAGGTGCGGATCGACCAGCCAGGCGAGGCCGGCGGCGACGAACGTCACGGACCCCAGGAGCAGGACTTCGCCGACGAGGCGGCTGCGCCCGCGCTCCGCCAGGCCGGCGAGCGCGGCGACGGCGGCGATCAGCAGCGAGGTCGTCGCGCGGGCCTGCTCGCCGCCAGTGGCGAGGAAGAGGGCCAGCAGCGCCGGCGCGAAGAAGGCGCTGAGCTGGAAGGCCGACCGGGCGTCGCGCCCCCGGAAGACGGCGTCATCCTTGACGAGGCGCTCGCCGACCCAGAGCACGAGGAACGAGGCGAGCGCGGCCAGCTGCAGCGGAAGGTAATCAGCCCCCTTCGAGGGGATCGCGTCGTAAAGGAAAAGCAGGCAGACCTGCGAACCGACAAGGCCGAGCACGCCGGCGGAACCCCACGGACCGCGCACCATGAGGACGACGCCCAGGAGGGCGACCAAGGCCGCCCCCGTGGCGGTCTGCGCGGATCCCGCCTCCGTGCCGACGGAGAAATAGACGGCGACGGCGGCGAAGAGCACGGCGAGCTGCGCGAACAATTTGCTCCGCCGGGCCAAGGCGACGAAGGCGACGCCCAGAGCCACGACGAATTGGACCACGGCGGCCGAAGCCGGACTGTCGCAGACGCGCATCTTATCGAGCCCGTAGGTGGCCCACGCCGCGAACTGCCAGACCGCCAGGCCGGACGCCGCGACGACCTGACCGAGGTCGGCCCGCTTGGCGGAGAGCCGCAGGCCGCCCCAGAAGAGGCCGACGCCGACCAGGGCGACCTCGAGGACGCGCACGATGGGCGGAATGGTGGAACGGAGGTTCAGCCAGAGACCGAGGAAGACGACCGCCGCCACGGCGAGCACGCCGGCGATACGCACGGCCCACCAGGCGCCCAACGCGTATTCGCCCTTCAGTTCGGCCGGAGGCAAGACGCCGAGGTCGCGCAGACGCTCGACCAACGGATCCGGACCGCCCGGGGCGACCGCGCCCGACGCCGACCGCGACGCCGACAAGGGCGGAGGCAACTCGGCCACCGGAGCGACGAGCGGAACAGAAGCCACGGCGGCGGGCTTGGTTTCCGGGACGACGGGGATTGGCGGCGCCTCGCCCGGCCGACGGGCGGCGAGGTCACGGACGGTCTTCTCCAAGGCCTTGACCTGACCGATGAGCAGGAAGAAGCGGACGGGGAGGTAGATCAGGAAACCGAGCAGCGCCAAGCCGAAGAGAGTCGCGATCAGTTCGTCGGAGTACATGCCTGGAGGATGCGCCCGATTCGGACGTAGGCGAGGCTTAGGTGCGGTCCTGACATCGATAAAATCGATGCCGGCGGGGCTTATTGCACGGCGACGCCCCGCGACCAGACGCCGACGACCCGCGGCCGCTCCGGACCGCCGTCCCACTCCAAGGCCACCAGGTCCGCCGGCTGGCCGAGGGCCATCACCCCCCTGCCCCCGATCACCCGCCCAGGCGCATGGGTCACCAGAGCGAGGGCTTGCCCGAAAGTGAGGCCGACCTGATCGACCAGCACCGGAATCGCCGCCAGCAGGGGCGATGCGGCGCCGGCGAGATAACGTCCCGTGCCGTCATCCAGCGCCAGGAAGCCGTCGGCGCGGAGCTCGACCCTGCCGCCGATCGGCGTCTGATATTTTCCGGGCGGCAGGCCGCCCAAGACGACGGCATCCGAGACGACGAGAGACCGGCCCGGTCCCTTGGCGCGGAGCATGACCTTGAGCTGGGCCGGCGTCAGGTGATGTCCGTCGGCGATGAACATCGCCGTCAGACGGTCGTCGGCCAGCTGCGGCCAGAGATGGTTATGCCGGCGATCCAGCAGCGCATGCGAGCCGTTGCCGAGGTGCGTCGAAAGCGTCGCCCCGGCGTCGACCGCGGCGGCGATCCGCACGGCATCGGCGGAGGTGTGCCCCAGCGAGACGAGCACGCCGGACTTCACGAGATGACGGACGTAAGCCGGGGCCTCCGGCCAGTGCGGCGAAAGCGTGACGAGACGGACGAGTCCGCCGGCGGCCTGCTGCCAGCGATCGAACTCGGCGATGTCAGGTGCACGCACGTCCGCCGCAGGGTGAGCGCCGCGCGGGCCGTCCTCGGGCGCGATATGCGGTCCTTCGACATGGATGCCCGCGACCATCGCGGCGACGTCAGGATGCGCCGCGCAGGCCTCCCGGATCGTCCGCAAAGCCGCGATGAGACGCGCTTCCGGCGCGGTGATGACCGTCGGCAGGAACGCCGTGACGCCGACCTTGAGCAGCGCCCGGCAGAGCGCGCGCACGGTCGCGACGTCGAGCGTCGGCCCGTTGAGGTCATGACCGGCGTAACCGTTGACCTGCAGGTCGACGAAGCCAGCGCTGAGCCAGCGCCGCTCGCCATGCTCGGCGGACTCGACCGCCTTGATCACGCCGTCCGCGACTTCCACGACGAGGCCGCGACCCGTTGCGGGATCGCGGCCAAGGATGCGCTGGGCGGAGGCGGCGGACACGGAATCAGCGGGCGAGCTCGGCCGCCGCGGCGTCGTCGACGTAGAGCGTGCAATCGGCGTGCCGCTGGACGATCGACGCGGGGCAGGCCGGCGTCACGGGACCTTCGACCGTCCCCTTCACGGCGGCGGCCTTGCGCCGGTCCGGGACGGAGAGGATGATGCGGGCGCTCCTCATGATCTGACGGATCGACATCGACACGGCCTGCTTCGGCACGTCGTCGAACGTCGGGAACCAGCCCTCGCCGAACTGCTGCTGGCGGCAGACCTGGTCCAGGTTGACCACGAGGTAAGGCACCTCGGTCTCGAAGTCCGCGGGCGGGTCGTTGAAGGCGAGGTGCGAGTTCTCGCCGATGCCGGCGAAGCACAGGTCGATCGGACAGGCCGCGATGCGCGCGTTGAGTCGCTTCAGCTCGGCGGCGAGGTCCGGCGCGTCGGCGTCCACCGGGACGAATTCAGGCCGGGCCGGCAGCTGGTCGATGAAACGTTCGCGGAGATATCTGCGGAAGCTCGCGCCATGCGCCTCCGGCAGGCCGACGTATTCGTCGAGATGGAAGACCGTGACCTTGGTCCAGTCGATGCCGGGCTCCTTCACGAGGTGCTTGAGCGTCTCGAACTGGCTCGCGCCGGTGGCGACGATGAGGTTCGCCCGGGGCTGGCGGGCGAGGATGACGCGGAGTTCGCGGGCGCCGTGCGCGGCCGCGGCCCGGCCCATGGCGACGGCGTCCTTGTGCTGCTGGATCTTCATGGCGGGGTGAAGCCAGACTGCCTTACCCCGCCCCTGCTGGGCAAGCGCCTAACGCCGTCCAAACGGCGGCTTTCCGGAGATTAGCCGACGAAGTCGAGACCGCGGAGCGTGCCGGTGGACGAAGCGAACTTGTCCGCCTCGATGCCCATGCGCTGGAGCATGGAGACGTAGAGGTTCGGCAACGGGTAGTTGTCCTCGGTGTCGAAGACGTGGTGCTGACCGTGCTTGAAACCGCCGCCCATGAGCAGCGTCGGCAGGTTGGTGGTGGTGTGGGCGCTGGCGTTGCCGAGGTTGCTGCCATACAGGATCATCGTGCGGTCCAGCAGGGACTGTCCGTCTTCTTTGGCGGATTTCAGGTCGGCCATCAGCTTGGCGAGCAGCGTCATGTGCAAGCTGTCGATCTCCTTCAGCTGGGCCAGCTTCTTGGCCGACTTGCCGTGGTGAGAAAGGCTGTGGTAACCGTCGGTGGTCGTGTGGGCGTGGTCGATGTCGAGCGCGGGCGTGTTCACGCTGTCCAGCATGAGCGTCACGGCGCGAGAGGAATCGGTCTCGAAGCAGAGGCGCGCCATGTCATACATCAGGCGGACCTTGTCCATGTACTCCTTGGGGCTGCCCGGGTCGCGCGGGGCCGGCACGGTCGCGACGGGCCGCGGCTTGCGCTCCCACTCCTTGGACATCTGCATGCGCTGCTCGAGCTCGCGGACGCTGGTGAAATATTGGTCGAGGCGGTCGCGGTCGCGCGCGCCCATCGTGCGACGCAGCTCGCCCGCCTGGCCGCCCACGGCGTCGAGGATGCTCTGGCCGAGCTGGAGACGGCGCTCCTGCGCCCTCACTTCGGCCTCAGAGCCCCCCATGAACATCTTGCGGAAGACCTCGGAGGCAAGTTCTTCGGTCGGGATCATCACGCCGCCGGCGGTCCAGGAGAGGCTGCGCGAACCGCGGGCGCAGTTCACGCCGAGGGTCATGGACGGGAAGCGCGTGAGGTGGCCGATGCGCTCGGCCATGACCTGGTCGAGGGAGATGGTGTTACGGAAACCGCCGCTGCTCGGGTGCGGCGCCGCGGTCAGGAAGCAGTTGTCGGCCGGGTGGCCGCCGTCGACGTCCGGGTGCGAGACCCCGGAGAAGACGCTGAAATCGGCGCGATGCGCCTGCAGGAGCTCGAGATACGGCGAAGCCTTGTAGTCCTTCCCCTTGCCCGTCGGGAAGAAGTAATCCGGGACGAGGCCGAGGTTGTTGCAGATGCCCAGCATGCGGCGCGGTTTGGCGGCCGGAGCCGGGGCCGCCGCGAAGGCCGGGGTCATGGCGTCAAGCATCGGGAGAGCGAGGAGGACGCCCGTGCCGGCGAGGAAGCGGCGACGGGAGACCGCGCGCTTGAAGGCGACGAAAGGAGCCTGGGCGGGACGGTAAGAGGCCATCGGGATAGGTTTACTTGTTAAGGAAGAGTTCGCTGGAGACAAGTCCGCGGACGAGGTCGCGGACTCCGTAACGGCCGGCCTGGGCGCCATCGAGGACGGCCTCGACCTTGGCGCGGTCGGCGAAGCCGACCGGGGCGCCGGTGGCATAGACGGTGAACTGGCCGACCAGGTTGCGGGCCAGCTGACGTTCGTCCGCGGCGACGAGGCGCTTGAAATCGCGGATATCCTTGAACGTTTTGCCGTCGAGTTCGCCGTAAGTCTCGATGGCCAAGGCATCATGGAAGGCGAAGGCCTGCCCGTTCTTGCCGATGCCGACCTCGGGCGTCTTGCCATCGAGAGCGCGGTAACGTTCCCGGAAGCCGCCCATGACGTCGAAGCTCTCGAGCGCGAAGCCGGGCGGATCGATCTTGGTATGACAGGACGCGCAGGATTCGAGCGTGCGATGCTTCTCCAGCTGCTGGCGGATCGTGACGGCGCCGCGGGTGTCGGGCTCGACGGCGGGCACGCTGGGCGGCGGGGGCGGCGGCTTGCGGCCGAGGATACGCTCCATGACCCACGCCCCGCGGATCACGGGCGAGGTCGTGGTGCCGTTGGCCGTGACCTTGAGCACGGCGGACTGGGTCATGAAACCGCCGCGGACGCTGCCGGCGGGCAAGGAGACCTTGCGCAGCTTCACGCCTTCGACCGACGGAAGCTGGTAGAGGGCGGCGAGGCGCTCGTTGACGAAGACGAAGTCGGCGTCGACGACGGTCCGGGCCGGCAGGTTGGCGCGCAGGAGCTCGGCGAAGGTCTCATGGCTCTCGTCGCGGGCCGAGTCCAGCAGGTGGTCGTCGAGATAGTAATCGGGATAAAGCAGGCTGTCCGGGTCGTTGGCGCCGGCCTTGCGAAGCTCGAGCCAGTAATCGGTGAACGATTCGACGAAGCGCTGCGAGCGGGCATCGGCGAGGAGCCGGTCCGTCTGGGCGCGCAGCATGGCCGGGTCGCGCAGCTTCTTCGCGTCCGCCAAGGCGCGGAGTTCGGCGTCAGGCGGCGAGTTCCACAGGAAGAAACTCAGGCGCGAGGCCAGCGCATCGTCGTCCAGCGGGCCGGGCGCCTCGCGCAGGTAAAGGAACTGCGGGGAACAGAGCACTGCGGCATAGCCGGAGAGCATCGCCTCGGCGAAGGAGCCGCCCGACTTCAGGGCGCCCCGGATGACCGGCAGGAAACGGACCTCTTCGGCCGCAGACACCGGGCGACGATAGGCCGCACGCACGAAACGGCGCAGGAGACGTTCGGCGTCGCCGGCGGGGTCGCGTGGCGTGACGGCGTAAGGCAAGGCGGCGCCTTTGGGCGCGGCCTTGACCGGCAGGTCATCGAACAGCACCGCATAAGGGGCGGCCGGCCACTGCGGGGCGATGGGCCCCTTCACATCGATCCAGCGCATGACCAGGCCGGGCTGACCCTCGGGCGTGGCGAGCGGGTTATAGAAACGACCGGCACCCGGACGGGAACGGAAGAAACGGGTGACGTCGATCCGGATGCTTTCGCCGGCCTCGAGCACGACGTCGAGTTCGGCGACGGTGACGTCCGGACCGAGGTCGATCGTACCGATGCGGCGCAACACGCGCGGAGGCGTGAGCGCGTAGACCGTGACCGGCTCGGAGCGACGGCCCTTGGAGATGTCATCGAGGTCGGGAATCTGCCAGCGCACCTGACCCTTGGATTTCGTCTTCCCCGGGCCGACCCAGACCGAATGCCCGCAGAGCTTGATCAGATAACGTCCGGCCTGCGGAGCGCGGAAGGTCCCGAACCAAGGCTCGACGGGCTCGTAGGAGCCATGCACGACCCCCACGCCTTCCTCATCACGCAGGACAGGGTCGGCCTTACCGACGGTAACGGGGGCGTTGCCGGCGCGCACCTCGGGCTGCCCTTTGAATCCGAGCGTGGGGAAGGTGGCGCGCTCGGGCGACATGTTGAACTCCGAGAACTTCATCTTGCCGACGTAGCCGTCCTGCTGACGGGCGTAATGCCGGCGGCTGTCGGTCTCGTCGGGCGCGACGGAAGAGACGAACGCCGAACGGAGGGCTTCCTCGGTTGCCGTGAGCGTGCGCTGGAGCTGGACATGCGAGACGTCCAGGGCCTCGCCGCTCTTGTTGTAGCGATGCGCCTCGGTGTCTTCCGGGAGGTATTCCTTGATGTCGAGCCACGGCGCCTGCAGGAGGTCGCGGACCGCGTTCTCGTATTCGAAGCGGTTCATGCGTCGCCCAACCGAACGTCCTTGCGCGGCGATGCGCGCGGCATCCTCCCGGAGCAGGCGGGCGGAAAGTTCCCCGAGGTAGGCGGCCTGTTCGGCGGCGGCGGGCCGCGCCTTCTTCTTGGGCGGCATCTCGCCGTTGGCGGTACGGTCGTGGATCTTGACCCAGGCGGCGAAAGACTTCGGGTCCTGCGGGTCGGCCTTCAGGGCGGTCATGTCCAGACCGCCTTTCTTCGTGTCGGCGTCGTGGCACTCGACGCAGTGCTTCTCCAGGAAAAGCGGCAGCGCTCCGGCGGCGCCGAGGGGCAGCAGGAGGAGACCGAAGATGGCGGCGCGGAAAGTCATGCGAGGCAACCCATGAGACAGCGGAGCCATGTACAGGTTGCCAAGGAAATCCGCCCGACGGATGGGCGGTTTCGCTGGGATTTGAGCCCTAGGCGTCGGAGATTGTGACCCCGCTTGTTCCCCCCTGCCCTGCGGCATGCTCTCCGTCATCCGTTCCGCCGCGCTGGTCGGCGTCGAGGCCGTCCCCGTCGAGATCGAGGTGAACACCGGCGAGAAGGGCGAGCTCGGGCTCTGGCTGGTCGGCCTGCCGGACGCCGCGGTCAAGGAATCGGAGGAGCGCGTGCAGTCCGCACTGCAGAACAGCGGGCTGCGGCTCCCCGAGACGCGGACGACCATCAACCTCGCCCCGGGCGACCTGAAGAAGGAAGGCGCGATCTACGACCTGCCGATCGCCTTGGGCATCGCGGCTTCGACGGGTCAGATGGAACGGAAGTTCCTGGAGCGTTACCTCATCGCCGGAGAACTGGGCCTGAGCGGAGCGACCCGGCCGGTGCGAGGCGGCGTGGCGATGGCCATCCTGGCGCGTAAGTCAGGCCTGCGCGGCGTCATCCTCCCCCGCGCCTCGGCCGAGGAGGCCGCGCTCGTCGCCGGCGTCGAGGCCATCCCGGCCGACACCCTCGACGGCGCCTTGCGCATCCTGACGGGAGAGAAGCCCGTCACTCCGCTCGCGGCCCCTCCGTCCGAGTCCGCCGCCGTCGAAGGCCAGCCCGATTTCGCGGAGGTCAAAGGGCAGCTGGCGATCCGCCGGGCGGTGGAAGTCGCCGCGGCCGGCGGCCATAACCTGCTGATGATCGGCCCGCCGGGCTCGGGCAAATCGCTCATCGCGAAACGCATCCCGTCCATCCTGCCGCGGCCGGACGCGGAGGAGTTCCTCGAGATCCTCGGCGTGCATTCCGCCGCCGGCACGGGCCTCACCGACGGCCGGCGCGGCTGGCAGCGGCCGTTCCGGTCGCCGCACCACACCATCAGCGACATCGGCCTGATCGGCGGCGGCAGCATTCCCGGACCCGGCGAAGTCTCGCTCGCGCATCTCGGCGTGCTCTTCCTCGACGAGCTGCCGGAATTCCGTCGCACCGTGCTCGAGGTGCTCCGTCAGCCGCTCGAGGACGGTCAGGTCACCGTCTCGCGGGCCGCGGCGAAGGTCACCCTGCCCGCGCGGCTGATGCTCGTGGCGGCCATGAACCCCTGCCCCTGCGGGCACCTCGGCGACCGCCGGCGCGAGTGCGTCTGCTCGCCGATGCAGGTCCGCAGATACCGCGGCAAGATCTCCGGCCCGCTCCTCGACCGCATCGACATCCAGGTCGAAGCGCCGGCGCTCTCCCTCGAAGAACTCCGCGACGCATCACCCGGCGAGCCTTCGGCGGCCATGCGCGCCCGGGTCGAGGCCGCCCGCGCCCTTCAGCGGCGGCGGTTCGGCGGCCGGACGGGCGGGTGCAATGCGCTGCTCGGCGGGCGGGAACTCCGCGAATACTGCGCCCTCGAACGGGCGCAGGGCGACCTCCTCCAGCAGGCGATGGAAAAACTCGGCCTGTCGGCCCGGGCCTATGACCGCATCCTCCGCGTCGCCCGGACCATCGCCGACCTCGCCGGAGCCGAAAGGATCGCCACCGCCCACCTCTTGGAGGCCATCCATTACCGTTCCTTGGACCGCTCCTGAAAAACGCTCGCCCGGCCTTGGGAAAACCCTCCAATGGAGGTCTCCCCCCATGAAAACCCTGCACACGCTCGGGCTCGTCTGCCTGCTCGCCCTCCTGGCCCTGCCCCTCGAGGCCGCCGACAAGATCCGCGTCCTCATCCTCGACGGCCGCAACAACCATGACTGGGTCCGGACTTCGGCCGCTTGCAAGGCCACGCTCGAGGCCACCGGCCGCTTCACCGTGACCGTCGCCACCGCCCCCGCCGGCTTCGCCAAGCCCAAGCCGGGCCGCCCGAAGCCCGGTGACGCCGCCGCGAAGAAAGCCTTCGACGTCGCGATGAAGGAGTGGAACGCCGAGGAAGCCGCCTTCGTGAAGGCCCACGCCGCCGAGTGGGAACAGTGGGCCCCGAAGTTCGCCGATCACCAGGTCATCGTGAACAACTACAACGGCCCGGAATGGGGCACCGCCATGAAGGATTCCTTCACCGAGTTCGTCATGAACGGCGGCGGCCTCGTCAACGTGCACGCCGCGAACAACGCCTTCACCGGCTGGGACAACTTCAACGAGATGATCTGCTGCGGCTGGCGCGGCGCCACCTTCGCCATGCGCATCGCCGTCGACGACAAGACCGGCCAGGCCGTCGCGCTCGTCGACGCCGAGGAGAAGATCCAGGGCAAGGGCTTCGGCTCCGGCCACGGACCCAAGCACGCCTTCACCCTCAAGACCCGCGACGCCGTCCACCCCATCATGCAGGGACTCCCGGCCGAATGGCTGCACGCCACCGACGAGCTCTACCATCGCATGCGCGGCAGCGCCGACCACATGCACGTGCTTTCCAGCTCGTTCTCCAAGCCGGAGTTCGGCGGCACGGAGATGCATGAGCCGATGGTCTGGTACGCGCCCTTCAACAAGGGCCGCGTGGTGACCACCTCGATGGGCCACATCATGGCCGCCGACGACAGCCACGACGCCCTGCACTGCGTGGGCTTCCAGACCATCCTCGCCCGCTCCACCGAATGGGCCGCGACCGGCAAGGTCACCCTGCCCGTGCCGGAAGGCTTCCCGACCCTCGAGAAGACGAGCGTCATCGAGCCCGCCAAGGTCAACTGGAAGAAGTAAGCCCGCCAGCCCCTCAGACGAAGGCCCGCGCAAGCGGGCCTTCTGCTTTTCAGGCCAGACCGCGCATCACCCCGGCCACGGCGTCGCCGATCTGCGCGGGCGTAAGCGCGATGGAGACGGTCAGGCATCGCTCGGCGGCAGGGTCGGGCCGCTCCAGGGTGGCGAGCTGGCTGCCGAGCAGGCCCGGCGGCATGAAGTGCCCCTTGCGCGCGTCCATCCGGGCCTGGAGGAGTTCGCGGCTGCCGTCGAGGAACACGAAGAACAGGTCCGGGTCGCCTTGGCGCAGGCGGTCGCGATAAGACTTCTTCAGCGCGGAACAGGTCACGACCATCGCCTCGCCGCGGGCCTTGCCTGCGGCCAGCCGGTCCGCCATCGCCGCCAGCCAGCCGGCGCGGTCCGCGTCGGTGAGCGGCGTGCCGGCGCTCATCTTCGCGATGTTCGCCGGCGGATGGAAGGCGTCGGCCTCGATCGGCGTCGCGCCGGTCCGGCGCGCGTAGAGTTCCGCGACGGTGCTCTTGCCGCACCCGCAGACGCCCATGAAGACGAGGTTCGGATGCGCCATCGTCGGTCAGAGGTCGATCGTCCGGCCTTCGCGGAACGAACGGTCGGCCGCGGCGACGATGCGCATCGAGTTCACGGCGTCGTCCATGTGCGCGGCCAGGTCGAGGTCCTCCCGGATGGCTTTCTCGAAATAGACCTGCTCGCGCTCGCAGAGGCCGTCATGGCCGGGATCGGCCTCGGTCGGCACGATCTCATCGGGCTTGAGGAACCGGCCGTCGGCGCCGAGGGCGGCGTGGTGGACCTTGAGCGCCTGCGCGGCGGAGTGGGAATCGACGTCGGCGGAGTTGCCGGCCTGCGCGGCCTTGCCGGCGACGATGGAGACGCAGCCCTTCGGTCCGATGACGTCCTTCACGAAGAAGGCCTCCTCCGACATCATCGGACCCCAGCCCGCCTCATACCAGCCGACGGACCCGTCGGCGAAGGTGACCTGCAGGTGCCCGTAGTTGACCATGCCGGCCGGAAG
>Ga0208048_1000683_pt1 | contig 18088 bp, 5 predicted proteins | sample Malawi_45m_30L_FD_184163 | JGI IMG/M metagenome (GOLD analysis project Ga0208048, IMG submission 184163) | Freshwater microbial communities from Lake Malawi, Central Region, Malawi to study Microbial Dark Matter (Phase II) - Malawi_45m_30L... | ecosystem: Environmental > Aquatic > Freshwater >...
CGCATCTTGAAGCGGAAGTCGGTGCTCGTGAGCGCGCCCACCGGGCAGATGTCGACCGTGTTGAGCGAGTAGTTGTGGTCGAGCTCGCGTCCGGGGAAGCAGGTCAGCGTGTTGAACGAGCCGCGGTTGACGAAGCCCAGCACGGGGTCCTTTGCGATCTCCGAGGTGAAGCGCACGCAGCGCGAGCAGAGGATGCAGCGCTCGTCGTCGAGCGTGACGCGCGGCCCGAGGCGCGAGCGCTTCGGCTTGGCGTTCTTCTCGTGGTCGTAGCGCGAGGCACCGCGACCGTATTCAGCCGAGTATTCCTGCAGCTTGCATTCGCCCGCTTGGTCGCAGATCGGACAGTCGAGCGGATGGTTGACCAGGAGCATCTCCGTCACGCCCTCGCGGCACGACTTCACCACCGGCGAATCGAGCTTCACGTGCAGGCCGGGCGAGACCGTGGTCGCGCAGGCGATGGCCGGCTTGGGCTGCCAGCCGATCTTGGGCTTCCCGTTCTCCAGGATGACCTCGTTGGTGGCGCGGTCGCGCATCGGCGAGCCGAGCTCGACCAGACACATCCGGCAGTTGCCCGCCACCGGCAGCTTCGGGTGGTAGCAATAGTGGGGCACCTCGCGGCCGATCCGGCCCAGCACGTCGACCAGGTTGGCCCCTGCCGGCACCAGATGCTCCACCCCGTCCACATTGATGGCTACCAGGGAGGGCTTGTTGTCGGTGACCATGCGCGGAAAAAGTTGTCTTTGAAGAAGGCCAACCCTTGGGAGTCGGCAAGTGGGAAAGCCCGAAAAGAGGCTTTTTGACCGCGATTTCCGACTTTTAGGGCGATTAGGACCTAGGTCAGGCAATCCTACTCCAGCGCACCTTGAGGTAGCGTCCCTCGGGTGGCTGGAGACGGTCGGGTGGTCGGCCCCGGTGGCCGGCCTCCGAGCGGCTGAGTAAACCGTTCGGGAAGCTCCTGCTCGCGACGAGGCTGCGGCGGGTCGCATGAATCAATCATGCCTTCGGCAGAAAGAGCTGAGGATTCCTTTAATACATAAATCTGACCAATAAAACTTACCAAAATGGCGATGGATTTTAGCAGAACAAATGAAAGCATTCGTCCTTATAAAGTGACATGTCTGGCAATAAATTCCAGAAAAAGGCCTTGTTTGAGTTTTTAGCTGATGGAATAGAGGCTCAAATACGACAGGAAGGATGGAAGGGTCTCGTGCCGTCGGGAAGAGACTTGGCCAATCAGCACAAGGTCAGCCTGCCGACGGTCCAAAAGGCCATCGCGCTCCTGATTGAGCGAAAAGTTTTGGTCAGCCGAGGCGGCAAGCGACGTCTCGAGGTCGCTCCCGGCGTCTCCCGTTCCCTGCGTCCTTCCGACAAGGCGGAAGTTCTGGTGCTATCGACCAAGCCGCTGACTCTGTTCGATTCCACCATTGCGATGGGCATGCTTCAGTTGGCGGGCGAGATGGAGAGCCGAGGTGAGGGCTATCGGTTCGTGGATCTCAGCGGCGTGACGGGTGCCGCCCGACGCAGGGCGGCCCATGCTGAAATGGCCCGCAGCCGTCCTTCGCACTGCATCCTGATGTCTCCGGACACGCATCTCTATCAGGGCGTCTCCCGTCATCCGGCCAAGATCGCCTCAATGTTCGGCAACCTCCGTTCCAAGCGTGTGCAGCGACTTGGCATCCAGTACGGCCCTTTGGTTGAAATCGCGGTCACGCACCTCAAGCCCTTGGGTCATCGTCGTTTTTTCATACCTTTCCTGGGCCGCAAGGTCAGGCTCAAGACGTCATTGCTGAACATCTCGAAAGTGGCCAAGGAGCAAGGGGTCACGATTGACGTCGAGTACTCCGCCGCCGCGCTCACTCCGGAAAGGCTGGCGGCTTCCTTGGACAGGGCCCGGGCTGCCGGCTGCACCGCCCTGCTTTTTCCGCTCTGGGACGAGTTTCTACCCGCCATCGGTTACTTCGCGCAACGCAGCATCCATTACCCCCGGGATGTCTCGGTGGTCGTGCTGGTCGGCACTCCGTCGGCATTTGAGCTCGTGCCGGCCATTGGTTGCTGTCTCAACCTGCCGGAGACGATCGCCCAGCAGATAATGATCTGGATACGCACGGGCGGCATGGACCGCGAGGTGTTCACTTCCGTGTTCCGGCGGACCTGGCAGGCGGGCGGCTCGACGGGACCCGCCCCCGTCCGTGTGTCAACGTAGGCGCCCGTCCGTCGACACTTCGATTCTGACCAATCCGGGTGGTCACAAGTGCACTTCATTTCAATCGGCGTTTGCGAACTATTCTCCGTTCAAATGCGCAGTCGTCTTGAACGTGTGATGCCCCGTGCTCTGCTCATCGCCGCCGGCTGCGGACTGTGGGCCTCGCTGTCGGCGCAGAGCGCGCCGAACCCCGGGGTGGTGCAACGGGAGCAGACCCTGAAGGCCGCGCCAATGGCCGGGCCGCAGCTGAGGCTTCGGATGCCTGCCGAGCCGAACGCCGCCACCGAATCCTCGGCCATGCTGCAGCTGGAGGGCGTCCGTCTGCTCGGAAACAAGACGATCGCCGTCGCGGACATCCAGCCGATCATCGATCCGCTGCTGGGTCGCAAGGTCAGCTACTCCGAACTGCGCAGGGCTGCCTCCGAAATCGAGGCGCTCTACCGTCGCCGGGGATTTCTCCTTTGCCGCGCGATCCTGCCTGAACAGGAAGTCACGGACGGCGTCGTGACCCTCGTGGTCGTCGAGGGTTTTGTCGGGGATTCGGAGGTCGGGCCGGGCCCGGTTCCGAAGGCCCTCTTGGGGCGGATCGAAGGCTACGTGGGCCCTGTGCTCGCGCAGCGACCGCTTCGTGCCGACCTCATAGAGCGGCAGCTCCTGCTTGCGGAGGACATTTCCGGAATCTCCCTGGAGAGCGTGCTCAGCAAGGGCACGGTGCTCGGCTCCAGCCGGCTGACCGTGTCGGCTGAGACGCGCGCGATGGAGTCGACCATCGGCGTGGACAACTATCTGCAAAGGTCGCTGGGGGAGTGCCGCGCCTTCCTCGACGTGAGGCTCAACGAATTCGAGCGTTCTGTCCGTCAATGGTACTTCTCCGGTTCACTCGCGCTTCCCCGGTCCGAAGGGCTGACCTATTTCGCGGCCGGCCTGCGTCAGCCCATCGGTGACCAAGGCTGGACGGTCACGATCGGGGCCTCCCGTGCCGACACTTTGACCGAACCCTCCGACATCGGCGGGGGGAACACGGGGCGCGTGGACGGCACCAGCAGGAGCGTGAACTGCGCCGCCGCCTACCCCCTGGTGCGCTCACGTTCCTTCTCGGTCTTCGCCTCCGTCTCGCTTGAGCTTCAGGACTCTTCGAGCGAACTTGATTCCTCTGCGGGCGCATCGACCCTCATCTCAAGCGACCGGCTCAGGCTCCTACGTCTCCGTGTCGAGTCCGTCCGCGCCGCGCCGGGTTCCTCGACGGTGGCCAGTCTTCAGGCGACTTCATCGCTGGCGGGCTCCGTTCAAGGACCTTCCAGCAATCCTTCCGCGCCGGCCGATTTCCGTCACCTGCGGGCCTCCTTCGTCGACCGTCGTCTTCTGGCGGACGCGCTGCTGATGACCGTCCGTGCCGATGCCGGCTGGTCCTCCGAAAGCCTTCCGGTTCCCGAGCAGTTCGCCGTGGGAGGGGCCACCCTGGTGAGATCCTTCCGCGCCGCCTCCGCTTATGGCGACCGTGGTCTGGGTGCGGGCCTGGATCTTGCCTCAAACCGGCAGTTCCGCGGGGTGTCCCCGTTCGTGTTCGTGGACCATGCGGTCACGCAGTCCGATTTGACCGGTCTCCATCAGCGTTTCGGCTCCTACGGTGTCGGATTCAGGCGTGAGTCGACGGCCGTCGGCGTGCCCTTGACCTTCGAGTTCGGCGCCGCTCTGCCTTGGCGCAACGACCAGACCCCCTCCGCGACCGGCGCTTCGCATGTCAACTATTTCGCCTCCCTGCAGACCCGTTTCTGAATCCTTCTCCATGCGCAAGCGTCGTCTCCCCCTCCTTTCTTTCGCGACGTTGCTCGTGGCAGCGAATGCGGTCGCCTTGCCGTCCGATCCCGCCGTGCTGACGGGCTCACTGGCCGTCGAGCGCGCCGGCCACGCCATGACCGTCCACCAGCTGACGGCGCAGGCCGCCGCCGAATTCACGTCATTTGACGTCGGCATCGGCGAGCGTCTCAGCGTACTGCAGCCATCGTCCTCCTCGCTGTTCCTCGCCCGTGTGACGGGCGGGCTGCCCACGCGTCTGGACGGGCATGTTCAGGCCAACGGCTCATTGGTGGTGGCCAACCCGCACGGCGTCCTCATCGGTCCTGCCGGGGTCATCGAGGCCGGCAGCTTCGTCGCGGTCGCCCTGGATGCGGACGTATCGCGTCTGAGCTTGGGCGAGGTCTCGTTTTCTGACGGTGCGGCCGGTGCCCAGGTCGTCAACGCCGGCCGCATCACCGTCGCTGACGCAGGGCTTGCCGCCCTCGTCGGTCCCCGGGTGGTCAATTCGGGGCTGATCGCGGCCCGCCTCGGTCGGGTGCAGCTTTCGGGCGGTTCGCGCGCCACCCTCGACCTCGCCGGTGACGGCTTCCTCCAGCTGGCCCTCGGCGACGGCGGCAGCGTGGAACAGTCCGGCATCGTCCGCGCCGAGGGCGGCCGGGTGCTCATCTCGGCCGATGCCGCGGCCGGGGCGCTCGCCGGCGTGGTGAATGTCGACGGTCTGGTCGAGGCTTCTTCTCTGATCGCACAAGGCGGACGGATCACCCTTGCCGCAGGGGGCGGGACGGTTCGGGTCGGCGGTGAACTCGCTGCGACTTCCGGCGCGGCCCGCGGCGGTGACATCGACTTGTCCGGCGGGGTCGTGATCATGGCTAAGTCCAAGGCGGACGTCTCCGGCGAGGCCGGCGGCGGCCGTTTCGTCGCCAAGGCCTCCGACGCCCTCACGGCCGAGGGTGATTTCTCCGCCCGCGCGGGCGCCCTCGGCGGCGACGGTGGCTTCGTCGAACTCTCGGGGCGCAATGCGGCGGACGTCGCGGGCGCACGCGTCGACGCCCGCGCGGTCGTCGGACGCAGCGGCACTTTCCTGCTCGATCCTCTGACCGTGACCATCGATGCCACGTTGGCGGCCTCGATCGTGAGCAATCTGGCCACGACCGATTACGTCGTGCAGGCCGACAACAGCATCACGGTCTCCAGCGCCATCAATTACTCGGGCACGCGAGCCGCCACGCTGACCCTGGACGCCGGCACGGGCGCGGTCCATGCGGGCACCATCACCGTCGGCGCGTCGATCGCCTCCTCGGTCGCGGCCCTGAACCTGACCGTCAACGGCGTGACCACCTTCAACACGGCCCCGACCCTGAGAGGCGGTCTGGTCCAGGCGCTGGGGGCCGCCGATGTCACCTTGAACGCAGGATCCTGGAGTTCTGCTCAGTTCACCGGGCTGGCCCGGCTGACGCTCGGAGCAGCGACTTTCACCACTTCGGGCGACGCATCCCTGGATCATCTCGGCCTGACCTCCGGGTCGTCCACGCTCAATGGAACCGGAACCCTCACCTTGGCCTCGCTTGATTGGACCTCCGGCTCGATGGCCGGCGCCGGCGTGACCCGGGTCGAGGGCGCCGGCTCCTTCCTGGTGAGGACCAGGCCGACCGCCGCCAACCCGCCCACCCTGCAACGGCAGCTCGACGTGGCGCCCGGGGCCACGTTGACGGTGAGGGACACCGCCGGCTATTCCACGGGAAGCAACTTCGTCTTCGCCACCGGCGCCGTCCTGAACAACGCCGGCACGGTCGAGCTCCTGGGTTTCGTGGGTCAGAGCTGGCAGCAGTTCGTGGGGGGAAGCACGGCCGCCGTCGGTGTCTTCAACAACCTCGCCACCGGCATCGTCCGGGCGGGCAGCGGTACGAGCACCTTGGCCAGGCCGGCGCTGAGGAACCTCGCCGCCTTCAATAACCAAGGCGGCACCTTGACCGTCGGCGCGGCGACCGCGGCCCTGGAAATCGACAATGCATCCCTCGCCGTCTCGGGCGCCGGAACCGGCCATGCGCGCGTGTCGCTCGTCGGGGGAACCGCCGCTTTCATCGACGGTTCCTCGCTCACCGCGATCACGCTGTCGGGCGGCACCACCACGGTGACGGGCGCCGTCTCCATCGGCCAGCTCGGCATGGACCAGGCGGCGGCGACCCTCACGGGCTCCGGCACGCTGACCCTTTCTTCGCTGACCTGGAACGCCGGCACGATGTCGGGCGCAGGCATCACCGAACTCGCCGGGGCCGGGTCGTTCTTCATCCAGACCAAGGATGCGAACGCCTCTCCGCCCAGGCTGGAGCGTCGTCTTGACGTGCTCGCGGGCGCCTCGCTCCGCCTGGAGGACACGGCCGGGTATGCCAACGGGAGCCATTGGGTGCTGGCGGCAGGAGCCGTCATCAACAACGCGGGCGACATACGCATGCTGGGGCGCGTCGGGCAGAGTTACCAGCAGTTCATCGGCGCCACCTCCGGCGTGGCGGGGACCGTCAACAATCTGGCCACCGGCGTCATCACCGTCGGCAGCGTCACGAGCGCCAACGTCCGCGGCGTGATCCGCAACCTCACCGCGTTCAACAACCAAGGCGGCACCTTGACCGTCGGTGCGGCGACCGCGTCGTTGGACATCGACAACGCCAACCTTTCACTTTCCGGGGCCGGCATCGGCCATGCCAACGTCAGTCTGGTCGGCGGGACCGCCACGCTCCAGCCGGGCGCTTCGATCAGCGTTATCACCCTGGCCGGCGGCGCCTTCAGCGTACCCGGTGCTTCCAGCATCGGACTGCTCAGGATGTCGCATTTCGGCGCCATCCTGAACGGTGCCGGCGTGCTCACCCTGGGCGGGCTGGATTGGTCAGGCGGCACCATGACCGGCCTCGGTCGCACGGAACTGGCCGGCTCCGGCAGCTTCCTCGTGCAGACCAAGGGAAGCGGGGCGAATCCGCCGGTCCTGGATCGTCGGATGGACGTGCTCGCCGACGCCCGCCTGGTCCTGCGGGACACCGGCGGCTATAGCGCCGGCAGCTACTTCGCTTTCACCGCTGGCGCGACGCTCAACAACTACGGCGTCTTCGAGATGCTGGGCTACAACCAGCAGTCCTGGTACCAGTACGTGGGCGGAGTCAGCAACGTGAACGGAACCTTCAACAACCTTCCCGGCGCGACCATCATCTCGGGGGGGACCAACACCCCGTACGCACAGTCCTATTTCCGGAACCTCACCGCGATGAACATCCAGGGGGGCGCGGTCACCGTCGGCCAGCCCACCAGCACGGTCGAATTCGGCAACACCTCGACCACCGTCAGTGGATCGGTCCAGCTGAGTCCGGGCGTGCTCCTGCATACGGTCCGGGTGACCGGGCAGGTGACCGCCGCGGGCGGGGCGGGCGCCGTGGCCATCGAGCATCGGACCGGCACGGTCACTTTCTCCGACGGCGCGTCCGTGAGCAACTTGAAGGTCGTCGGGGGTACCGTCTACGTGGGAGACGCCGCCTCCGCGCCTTTCGCTCAGAACGTCTCCGCGGGCGTCTTCACCTTCGACGCCCCGAATGGCCAGGTGACCGGTCCCGGTGTGCTCCACATCACGGAGCGCTTGGATTGGCTTCGGGGTGAACTGGCCGGCACCGGTTGCACTTCCTTGGACAACACCGGCCTGACCAATTCCATCACCACCTGGTATCCGGACAATTCCGCGCCGACGTTGAACCGTGAGTTCGTCGTTCCGGAGGGCGCCACGCTCAACATCCAACGTCACTCCAGCGTCAACAACGACACGATCTATTTCCGGCCCTCCGCCATCCTGCGCGTCGAGGGCACCCTCGCCTTCGTGGACGTCGTCTCGCCCAAATACTTCACCTTGCTGCCCGGCAATTCCACCGGAATCGCCTACGGAGGCGTGATCCAGGCCTTCGGCGGCACCATCGTCGGGCGCGGCACGGTCAACGTCGACAACCAGGTCAAGCTCGATGCACGTAACGCCACCTTGATCACCGACGCCGGCGCGACGCTGGCCTTCACGGGCGCGCAGGCGCATTCGGTCTCAGGCATCACGAGCATCGACCAGGGCGTCGCCTTCCGTTCCAGCGGATCGAACACCTTGGGCGGCCGTTTCAACGCCGCGGACGGCGTGACCAGCGTGGCCTGGTCTCAGGCCACCGGAACCGTGACCGTCGCCCCCGAGGGCCTGGTCGTCGATTCGGTGATCTTCAACACCGGCGCCAACATCCTCGGCGGCGACCTCTGGGTGACCCGTTCCCTCGACTGGCGTGGCGGCGTCCTCGCCGGCACCGGCAGGCTCATGCTCATGTCCGGCGCCTCCTCTCTGGTGACCACCCAGCACACCACCTCCCAGATGGTGCTGAACCGGGAATTGGTCATCGCACCCGGCGCCGCCATGGACATCCAGGTCAACGGTCTGGGCGTCGACTACTATGCCCTCCATTTGGACCAGAATGCGAGGCTGCGCGTCGAGGGCGACGTCCGCCTCCTGCGTTCCTCCAACACTCTCAGGGATTACATGGAGTTCCGTGCGGGCAACCCTTTGAATCTCGGCCGCCAAGGCGGCAAGTTGATCGTGGCCGGGGGGACGGTGACCGCGGTCGGGGAGATTGCTTCCACCAAGGTGAGGCTTGTGTCGGACGTCGCCCTCGAGGTCCTGGACGGCGTCCTCCGGACCGACGCCCTCAGCAGCATGAAGTTCGGCGGGGTCCAAAACTTCAGCATTTCCGGTTTCAACCAGTTCGACCCCGGCGTGAGCATGGAGTCGACCGGTACGATGACCATCACCGGCCGCGCTCTTTCCGCCGACGGACCCGGCACCCAGGGCCTGACCCATTATTCCAGAACCTTGACCATCGGGGCGGCCGGGCTGGAGGTGGATTCCATGGGTCTCGCCGGCGGCACCGTCACCGGTGGCGATCTCAACGTCACCTCGGGCTTCAACTGGACGAAGGGAACCCTGACCACCGCGACGGGGGGCCGGATGCTTCTCTCCACGGGCTCCAGCGCCACGGTCACTACTTATACCAACAACGTCGACGCACCGACCTTGAACCGCACTTTGGTGGTGTCCTCCGGGGCGGCGATGGCCATCGAGGCGAGGGATAATTTCAATTACTTCTTCTACCAGGGCGCCGCGGGAATCCTCCGCGTCGAGGGTTCCTTGTCTTTCCGTCCCGGCGCGAGCGGGTCCTACATCCTCGTCGAGGCGGGCGCCGCCGGCCTGGCCGGACCTGGCGGGCGACTGGAGCTTTTTGGCGGCACGGTGGAGGGTGCCGACGGGGTCAACGCGAATTACAATCCTCAACTGATCTCGCGCAACGCGGTCATGCGGACCGGCGCGACCGGCTCCGTGAGGTTCGCGGGCAGTGTCGCCCACGAGGTTTCGGGCATCACGCAGCTCGATTCGGGCATCCGCTTCGAGTCCTCCCTTTCGAACACCATCTCGGGGTCGGTCACCTCGGCTGACGGCACGGGCAACTTCGCGCTCCGCCATGATTCCGGAACCTTGACCATCGGGTCCTCCGGGCTCGTCGTCACCGCGCTGCACCAGACCGGCGGCACCATCACGGGGGCCGGTGACATCTGGGTCTCCGAGCAGTTCAGGGTGGATTCCAACACGGACCTTGCCGGGCCGGGCAGGCTCTATCTCCTGCCCGGGCAGGTGGGCGTTTCCTCGACCAACAACCCGCGCAAGATCTCCCGCATCACGGTCAACGAAGCCGGCAGCGCCTTCACCTTCGGCGCCGGGGCGTCCTATGGACCCTCGCTGGCGGCCCAGTTCGTCAACCGCGGCCTCGTCACGCTCTCCAGCCAGACCAACGCGGGCTTCATCACCAACGTCAGCAGCGCCGGCTCCGTGGTCAATGAGGGCGAGCTGCGGATGACCGGAAACCTGAACTTCAGCCTCGGCGTGCCGCTTTTCAACGCCGCCTCCGGCACGCTGGTACGGACGGCCGGGTCGACAGGAACCACCAACGCCTCCCAAGGCTGGTTGAATCAGAACACGGCCTACCCGGCCACCACGGGCGTCGTCGCAACCGGCTTCTCCGTGAGCGGGACCAATCCGGCTTCCTTCCCGGTCGCCGCCGCCTCGGTGTCCGCCCCGACCGTGCAGCCGGCGACGTTCACGAGCCTCGTCTTCACCCCCGCGGTCCAGGTCGCCGCGAATCCGGTCACCCGAATCGTGGCGGTGCCGACCGTCAGCCGTGCCGCCTTCGATCCCGATTCCCATTCATGGCTGTTCACGCCGTCCGTGCTCACGATCTCGACGGCGCCCGATTCCGAGGCCTGGACGGGAGGGCTCTTCCGTCTGGATAGCGGCTCCGGCACGATCAACATCAACACGCTCCTCGCCGCCCTGGCCAGTGGCAGCCCGCTCACCATCTCCTCGAAGGGCAGCATCGTCTTCGACACGGATCTCTCCTACCTCGGCGTCTCGGCCGGCTCGTTGCAGCTCGCCGTCGATGCCGCCGCCGGCAATCGTCAGGGCTTCATCCAGTTGCCGGCTTCGCTGACCTCGGCCACGGCCCCGCTGACGCTGGGCTTCAATTCACCGGTCGCCGTGAAGTCCACGGGAAGCGCGATCGCCACCTCCGGGGGCGCGATCTCCTTCGCCTCGCCTCTGGGAGGCGGCGCGGCCTTGGATCTCTCGGCCGGCGCGGGCTCCGTCAGCTTCAGCCAGGCCGCCACGTTGGGCGGATTCACCAGCTATGCCGCCGCGACGTCAGGGCCGATCACGGGCCTCACCGCCGCCGCCGCCAACACGACTTTCAGCGGTGCACAGAACCTGTCGGGCGCCCTGAGCGTGACCGGTGGCCTGACGTTGGGAGGAGGCCTGACCGCGGCCGGAGCCGTGACCGTGACCGGTCAGCTGGCCGCCACGGGATCCGCTTCCATCAGCACCGCCAACGGCGCCATCAGCCTGAATGCCGTCACCGGTCCGGGTTCGCTCGCGCTGACCTCGGGCGCGGCCGCCATCCAGGTCGCGGGTGACATCACCTCGCTTGGCGCGCTTTCGTTGCAGACCGCGGGTGCCACGGGCAATGTCACGCTCAGCGGGACTTTCGATGTGGGCGCGCTGAATGTTCTCGGGGGAGGGCAGGCCGTCCTTCTTGGTGGCGCCCAGGGACTCAGCAGCGCGACCTCGGCGACCTTCGCCGCCGGCGTGCCCGTCACGCTCGGTGACCAGTCGGGAGACCGGTTTTCCTTCCTCGGCGCACTAAACGCGCCGAACGCCGTCGGTGTGACGGGCGTCGTCACCGCCGGTTCCGCGCAACTGGGTGATCTGACGCTCTCCGGTTCCGTGAACACGACGGGCGACCTGTCGACCGGCACGCTCACCCTCGCCGACGACTCCGTCCTCGGCACGGGTTCCGGTTCGCTTTCGACCGGCGCGATCGCGGGCGCCACGCACGCTTTGACGCTCTCTTCGGCGACCGGGAATGTCACCGTCTCCGGCGGCGTCTCCCAGGTCGGGGCGCTTACCTTGCAGGCGGCAGGTTCTACGGGTGTCGCCACCGTCAGCGGTGTCGTCGACCTCGGTTCGCTCACCGTGGCGGGTGGCACGGCCAGTCTGCTCGGCGGCAACAACGGCACATCCGCGGTAGCGGGCGTGGTCACCGTCGCCGGCGACGGCACGCTCTCCCTGGGCGACCAGACCGGCGACACATTCGGCATCGCCGGGTCGATCAACGGCGGTGAACTGCGTCTCGCCGGCGGAGCGACCGCCTCGGCCGCCAGCGCCTCTCTCGGGGATCTCCGTCTCGGCGGCATCCTGCAGCTCGGCGGCGTCCTGAACGCTTCGGCCGTGACCCTGACCGGCGACTCGTTGCTCCAGGCCAGCGGTAATATCACCCTCGCCAGCGTCGTCGGCGCCGGCCACGACCTCACCGTCTCCGCCGCTTCCGCCAACCTCGTGGTGTCCGGAGACGTCACCGGCGTCGACGTGCTGACCCTGCTCCCGCTGACTTCCGTGACCGTCAACGGCGCGCTGGCCGCCAACACCGCGTTCCTGGATGATGACATCACCGTGGGCTCGGCCGCGATCGGCGCCACCCATCTGTCCGGCGACTTCAGCTGCACGGGCGGAAACGTCTCGCTGGGCGCCGTGACTTTGGGCGCCGATTCCTCCGTGCTCACCGCGGGCGGCGATCTGAGTCTCGGCTCCGTCACCGGCAACGGCTATCGCCTCATCTTGGACGGCTCCGCGGGCGACGTCACGCTCGGGGGCGGCATCAGCGGGCTCACGATGCTTCAGATCCAGTCGCCAGCTTCGTCCGGTGACGTCACGATCGCAGGTGCGGTCAGCCTCTCCGACCTGCTGGTGCAGGGCACCGGCTCGCTCTCCTTCCTGGGCGGCAACGCCGGCGTCACGACCCTTACAGGCAATATCAGCCTGGCGCAGACGGGCGGACTGCGTTTCGGCGACCAGGCGGGCGACCAGTTCAGCCTCAATCCCTTCAGCGGTGACCTGAATTACGCCGGCGCCGTGACCTTGGGCGGGGCGCTTTCCCTGCCTGCCGGGCAGATGCAGGTCGGCTCGTTGAGCTTGGCCGCCGACGCCTCGATCGTCGCCTCGGGTCAGGTCAATCTCGGTTCCGTCGCGGTGGTCGCCAACGGCCATGACCTGACCGTGACCGCCGGCGGCCAGCTTGCTTCGGCGGGCGTGATTGGCGTAGGCGATCTTTCGCTCTCCGGCGCCCTCGGCCAGAGCCTCAGCGGCAGCTATCTCGCGGGCGGAACCATCCAGTTTGGCGCGGCTGATACCGTCCTCAGCGGCGACGTCGTCCTGCGCGCCGCCGAAGCGGACTTCACGGGTCGCCTCTTGCCTGCCGCCGGACCCAATGCGGGCTCCTTGGCTTTCGAGCCCGCGCCTGCGACCGCCGACATGGTGATCGGCGGGACGGCGTCGACCGCCGCCTTCGACCTCACGGCGGCGGAGATGGCCCTCATCGGCAACGGGTTCACTTCGCTGCGCTTCGGATCTTCCGCCGGTTCCGGCACCCTCACCGTGGACGCACCGCTAGCCTTCTCGGCGCCGGTCTCGTTCGTGTCCCCGTCGGGCAGCCTGGTGCTTTCTTCCGCGCTCACCACCGCGGGCCAATCTTTGTCCATCGACGCCGCCCTCCGGATTTCCGGAACGGCTTCCATCGACACCACCTCCGGTGGAATCTATCCGGGCGGCAGCCTGTCGGTCGGCTCAATCCAGGGCGCCGTGGCCGGTCCCTCGCATCTGACCCTCGATACCGGCAGCGCTTCGCTCTCCTTGGGTGCCGTCGGCAATCTCACGCCGCTGGATTCCCTCACGCTGGCTTCGGACGGACTCACCACGGTCGGTCAGGACATCACCGTGCGCGACCTGCTGCGTTTCGAAGGACCTGTCTCCTTCGGCGCTCCGGCGATCCGCCTCACCGCTGACACGATCGAAGCCGGCCTGGCCGCCAGTTTCGTCGGTGCCTCGACCGAACTCACGCTGGCTTCCGCTTCCGGCCTTCCTGTCCGCGTGGGCGGGGCCGCCGACTCCGGTGCCGGAGTCTTCGACGTCACCTCGGGTCTGCTCGCTGAACTGGCTGACCTGGGGGCGGTCAGGATCATCGGCGGCACAGCCCCGATCACCGTCGACCAACCCGTGACCATCGGCGTGCCGTTGGTCCTTGCGACCTCCGGCCTCACGGACCTCTCCTCTGCGGTCGCCCTGTCTGGAGACGGCGCGCTCACCGTGACGGGCGACCTTCGACTCAGCGGCTCCGTGACCGGAAGCGGTTCGGGGGCCATCCGCGTCCTCGGCGACCTTGATGTCGCCGCCAACGCCTCTTTCGTCACGACAGGCGTGATTCAAGTCGGCACGGCAGGAACCTCCGTCTCCGGTCCCGGCGTCCTTACTTTGGGCGGCGCCGACGTTGATTTCCTCGCTTCGACCGGCGCACTCACCCTCGGCGGCCTGATCGTCAATGCAGGCGATCTCACTCTGGGGTCCTCCTCCGCCGACATCGTGCGTCTCGGTGCTGGTGGACTCGTCGTGAACCCTGGCACGACGGACCTTCGCCTCGGCCAGCTTTATTCCGCCGGCGATGTCTCGGTCGGCCAGCTGTTCGTGCCGGGCGTGGTGAGCCTGGACCTGAGCGGGGCCGATTTCCATTCCACTGCGGTGGACATAGCCCCGCCCGGCAGTCTGACCATCAGGACCTCGGGTGGCGACGCAGCCCTAGGCAGCCTCTCGGCTTCGTCCGGCGGCGGGTCTTTGCTGGTCGACGCAGGGCAGGGATCCGTCTCTCTGGCCTCGGCCTCGATGAGCGGTCCGGCCATCGGCACCGTCGACATCACCGCCGCCGCTGGTACGCTCGGTCCGCTCCGGGTCGCCGGCGACATCGATGTCACTTCCGCCGCCTCCGCCGGTGCCGGGCCGATGGTCGCGGGCCTCAGCAGCGTCGGCGGGGACGTTCGTCTTGCGGGACAGAACCTTTCGTTGTCCGGCACCGTCGACACTCCGGGTCTCATCACCGTGTCGGCCGATCTGACCGTCCCGGGGACTTCCGGGGCGCTCCGAGCCGCGGACGTCATCCTGACCGGTTCGGTCACGCCCGCGACCGCCTCCTCGGTCCTGACGATCGCACCTTACGTTTCCTCCGCGCCCATCACCTTGGGCGGCGTCGGCACGGGGGGCTTCCACCTTTCGACCACGGATCTCGCCGCGATCGGCAATGGCTTCGCCACGGTCATCATCGGCGGGGTCGGTCAGTCGGGTGACATCGACGTCCTCTCCCCGCTGGCTCCGCAGGCCACGCTCTCCTTGCAGACCACGGGCATGACGAACGTGCCTCATGCCGTGGTCACCGCCGGTGGCGCCGGTTTTGGCGTCACCGGCGATTCGTCCGTTTCGGCCGACATCACGACGGCCGGCGGCGCAATCGCCCTGCTGGGTGCGACCACGGTGCTGACGGACGTGACCTTCGACACCACCGCCGGAGGCGCTGCCTCGACCGGGGGCGACGTCAGCCTGGGCAACCTCACGCTGGTGACGACTTCGCCGACGGCGAACACCTTCACCATCAAGGCCGGCGCCAACGGAGACATCGCAGCCGGTGACATCCTTCTGCAGAATTCGACTTCCGGCGACGTCCAGCTGAAGATCCTTTCCGGTCGTGACGTCACGGTCGGCGAGCTCCCGGACGGTCTGAGCATCGACTCCCAGGCGACCGGCATCGCGAACGGTCTGCCGTCCACCGGCGCTGATCCTCAGCTGTCGGCGCCGGCCCGCGTCCTGCGCATCCCGACGCGCCTGATCGACGGAGTGGCCTCTTCCTATCAGGGTGTGCGTGCCGCGATCAACGATCAGGTCACCAAGAGCACTCAGGAGGGCGTACGCCTGTCCAGTGGCGTGGTCCCAGTCATGACAGTGGCGCCGGCCGCTCCGTCCTCCGCCTCGCGGATACCCGTTGTTCAGGGCGTCGTCTCCTGGGTCGGAGAAGGCGCGAGGTCGGAGGGTGGCGACGGGGGCCTGGGTTCTCTCAAGCTGGTCGACAACCTTTCAGTCTCTGTCCAAGGCGGCAACGGCGTGATCAATTACGAAGGGACCTCCTTCGACGTGGGCGAAGGCACGGTCGTCAGGAAGGCGGCACCCTGAACCTTCAGCCGATCCGTGTCCAGAGCACCTTGAGGTAGCGTCCCTCGGGGTGGCTGGAGACGGTCGGGTGGTCGGCCCCGGGTCCGGTGCGGTCGAAGATCTGGAGGCGCTTCTGGTAGCGGTGGGCGGCCTTGGCCACGAGCTCCTCGAAGGCCTCGGCGGAGACGAGCCCGGAGCAAGAGCAGGTCACGAAGAGCCCGCCGGGAGCGACCATCTGCATCGCGAGGACGTTCAGGTCGTTGTATTTCCTGAGCCCCTCGGCCTCGATGTCGGGATCGCGTCCGTCGACGAACTTGGGCGGGTCGCAGAGCACGAGGTCCCACGTCCGTCCGTTCTTCTGCATCTGCCGGATCCAGCTGAAGGCGTCGGCATGCACGAAGTCGACGCGCACGTTGTTCAGGTTGGCGTTCCGCTTGGCCATCTCCACGGCCTTCTCGTCGAGATCGACGCCGGTGACTTCTGCCGCGCCCGCCAGCTTGGCGGCGATGGAGAACCCGCCGGTGTAGCAGCAGAGGTCGAGCACCTTCAGGCCTTTGGCGAGAGCGCCGAAGCGGCGGCGGTTGTCACGCTGGTCGCAGAAGTAGCCGGTCTTGTGGCCTTCGGCGAAGTCGACCTCCTGGACCATGCCGGACTCCTTCACCTTGACGAAACGGACGGAGGATTTGGGCACGTCGGACGGCATGATGCCTTCGACGCGGGCCACGTGGGGGTCGACCTGGACGATCTCGCGCTTGGTGCCGAGGGCGTCGTGCAGGACGGGGATCCAGCGGGGCAGGCGGCGCATGACGCCGACGGAAGAGACCTCGATGGAAAGCACGTCGCCCAGGCGGTCCACGATGAGCCCGGAGAGGAAGTCGGCGTCGCCGTTGACCGCGCGGTAGGCGTCGGTGTCGGCGTCGAGCCGGAGCGTCTCGCGACGGAGCGCGACCGCCCGGCGGACGGCCTGCTCGAACCAGGCGTCGTCCGGCCTGCCCGGGGTGTGCTTGATGATGCGCAGCGCGATGGGCGCACCGGCGTTCCAGAAACCGTAGCCGATGAACGAGCCCTGCTTGTCGTAGGCCGCGACCACGTCTCCTTGGCGGGCGTCCGGGGAGACGTCGCCGATCATCGAGCGGAAGACGTTGGGCTTGGACGTGAAGGTCTTGAGCTGCGCCCAAGGACGCTCCCTCGTGGCGGGGGAGGGCGTCTCGGGTGCGCGTCCTTGGGGGTCAGGCATGGGCGTGGCCCTGGGCGGGCCGCTGCGTCAGCCGATGAAGCTGCAGACGTACTGGCAGATGCCCGACTTCACCGCGATGGTGAAGCCCGACTTCGCCGGGACGTCGAACTTGGTGCCCGCGGCGTAGGCCTTCTCGTCCTTCGTGCCGTCCAGGGTCACCGTGCAGGCGCCGTCGGTGATCTCCATGACCTCGGCCTTGTCGGTGCCGAAGTGGTAGCTGCCGGGGTAGATGAGCCCCAGCGTCTTCTTCTCGCCCGAGGCGAAGAAGATCGAGTGGGAGACCACCTTGCCGTCGAAGTAGACGTTGGCCTTGGCGACTGCGCGGACGTTCGGGAATTCCATGGCATGAGTTAGCGACGGCGGGGCGCTCGGGTAAAGGGAGAAAGACGCCGACGGATGACGGGCAGGGACGGTCGGTCGGCTTGCCCGGCGCAACGCACATGCCTCTGCGAACAGCAGCCGTGACCGCCCTCCCGGGGGCAACGGTCCTTCCGCTTCAGATGAGCTTCAGCTTCGGCACCGGCTCGCCGCGCTGCCGCAGGCGGATGGACTCCAGATACTCGTCCTTGAACTTGGGGACCGCGGACTGGACCGGCCAGGCGACCGCCTCGCCGTGGGCGCAGATGGTGCGTCCGGCGACCTGGTTGGCGATGTCGAGCAGCAGCGGGACGTCGGACTCCTTGGCGCCGCCCTTGGCGATGCGGCCGGAGACGCGGCTGAGCCAGAGCGAGCCCTCGCGGCAGGGCGTGCACTGTCCGCAGGTCTCGTGGGCGTAGAAGGCGTTGAGGTTGGACAGCGCCTGGATCATCTCGACCGAGTCGTCGAGGACGATGGTGCCGCCCGTGCCGAGGCCCGTGCCGCAGGCCGCGATGCTGTTGGAGTCGAGCGGGATGTCCTCCAGCGCCCAGTCGAACTCCGTGCCGTTGGGCAGCTTGCCCTTGAAGCGTTCGCCGAACTTGAGGATCTTGGTGGAGGAGCCGCCGGGGATGATGGCCTTGAACTTGCGGCCGTCGAGCGGTCCGCCGCAGAAGTCGTAAAGCAGCTCGCCGAAGGTGGCCTTGCCGGCCTCGATCTCGTAGAGACCGGGTCGCTTCACCAGCCCGCTGACGCACCAGATGTGCGTGCCGCTGTCGCCGGGCACGCCGATCTTGGCGAACTCCGCGCCGCCGAAGGCCAGCACGTGCTTCACCTGCGCCATGGTCTCGGCGTTGTTGACGATGGT
>Ga0208048_1000687_pt1 | contig 18057 bp, 13 predicted proteins | sample Malawi_45m_30L_FD_184163 | JGI IMG/M metagenome (GOLD analysis project Ga0208048, IMG submission 184163) | Freshwater microbial communities from Lake Malawi, Central Region, Malawi to study Microbial Dark Matter (Phase II) - Malawi_45m_30L... | ecosystem: Environmental > Aquatic > Freshwater >...
GCCTTCTTTGTAGCCGCGGCCGAAGAAAGTGGGGTAACCCCGGATAAGCTCACGGGAACGATACAGAACGATATCCTCAAGGAGTTCATGGTTCGCAACACCTACATCTATCCTCCTGCATACTCCATGCAAATTATTGCAGAGATTTTTCGGTATTGCTCCAAGAAAATGCCAAAGTTTAATTCCATCAGTATTTCCGGCTACCATATGCACGAGGCAGGGGCTCCTGCCGAATTGGAATTGGCCTATACCCTTGCCGATGGCATGGAATATCTCCGATACGGAATGCAGGCGGGTCTGGATATCGATGATTTTGCCCCAAGGTTATCCTTCTTTTGGGCAACAGGAATGGATTTTGTGAGCGAAATCGCTAAGCTGCGCGCGGGCAGGTTGTTGTGGTCCAGAATTACCAGGGAATTTGGGGCCAAGGATCCCAAATCCATGGCCTTGCGGACTCATTGCCAGACCTCAGGATGGAGCTTGACTCGGCAGGATCCGTACAACAACATCACAAGAACTTGTGTTGAAGCCTTGTCCGCGATCCTGGGGGGAACCCAAAGCCTGCACACCAATGCGCTTGACGAAGCCATTGCGCTCCCCACCGATTATTCCGCCAAAATCGCTAGAGATACTCAATTGTTCTTGCAACGGGATTCCGGTTTATGCCAATGGGTGGATCCTTTGGGTGGATCTTTGTTGTTGGAACAACGAACACAAGAATTGGTCTGCCGAGCCTTGATTCGAATCCAAGAAATTGAAGAATCAGGGGGGATGACTCGAGCCATGGAAAGTTCATTGCCCAAACGGCGCATCGAGGAAGCCGCTGCCATCAAACAGGCCCGTATCGATACGGCCTCGGAAATTATCGTGGGCGTGAATGCTTACCGCATGCCGGAATCGGCTACATCCCTGGAGATTCCCTTGCTCAAGGTGGATCACCAAGCGGTCTTTGCCAACCAAAAGGCCTCCTTGGAACATCTCCGCGCAACCCGCGATTCCAAACGAGTGCAACAATGCCTGGAGGCTTTGACCGAATGTGCCCTTCGAATGAAGAAGGCAAGCGAATTGCAGGCCCAAGGCCAGGCGGTACCGAATGAAGGCTTTGGCCTTATGGAATTGGCAGTGGAAGCGGCTTTGCAAAGAGCTTCCTTGGGTGAAATTTCCTCGGCTCTCGAGTTGGCGTTTGGCAGATATACTGCCAAGCCTTTTACTTTGCAAGGGGTTTATGCCCGTCAAATCATGAACGATCCTTCGTTTGAATCGGCGCGTACGGCGGTCGAGGCCTTTGAAAGCCAACAAGGTCGAAGGCCTCGAATCCTGGTGGCCAAACTGGGCCAAGATGGTCACGACCGTGGGGCCAAAATTATTGCTACAGGATTTGCGGATCTGGGCTTTGATGTGGACCTGGGACCTTTGTTCCAAACCCCGGAAGAATGCGCCAAACAAGCCGTCGAGAATGATGTCCATTGGGTGGGTGTTTCCTCCTTGGCCGCAGGACATTTGACCTTGATTCCGGCGCTTATGCAAGCTTTGCGCCATCTTCAAGCTGACCATATACGGGTGGTCGTGGGTGGTGTCGTTCCACCGGAGGACTATGAACCCCTTAAGCGGGCCGGAGTCCAATCGGTGTTCGGTCCCGGGACACGCTTATCCGAGGCGGCCATCGAAATCCTGCAAGGATGGATGAACAGGCCCGATTCTCGTTAAGGATAGGCATTCGATGAAAACAATTTAGGGTATGGATACGCATCAACGGTTGGAGGCTTTGATTCGTGGGGAGCGTTTGGCCCTTGCCAGAGCCATAACATTGGTCGAAAGTCGCAAGGCAGAAGATCGCAAGGCAGCTACCGAGTTGATGATTGGGGTGGACAAACATCTACAAAGCATTCCTCATCAGAACACCGGTAATCAGCTCCCTGCACGATGGACAATGGCCATTACGGGGCCGCCTGGTGTTGGCAAAAGCACCTTTATCGACCAATTAGGCCGGCAATTAATCGATCGTGGTCATCGTGTAGCGGTTTTGGCCGTTGATCCATCCTCTGCTCGGAGCGGTGGCAGCATTCTCGGTGACAAAACAAGGATGCAAGATTTGTCTACCCGCGATGAAGCTTTTATCCGTCCCTCTCCTTCCGGGGCTACCCATGGTGGTACGAACGTCGCCACCAAAGAAGCCATCGACCTCTGCCTCGCTGCGGGGTACGATACGGTCTTGGTCGAAACCGTTGGTGTAGGTCAGAACGAAATTGCGGTTTCGGATTTGGTAGATTGGACCCTCTTGTTGTTGATGGGACGCTCTGGAGATGATTTGCAGGGGATCAAAAGAGGAATTGTGGAAGCTGCAGACATGGTCCTGGTGAACAAAGCCGACGGGGAAGGGTATGAACCTGCTTTGGAGACGCAACGATATTATCAATCCGCCTTATCCTTGTTTCCACCACATAGCTTGCCGGGATGGAAGGTTCCTTGTTTGGCCATAAGTGCCGTGCAAGAGGTGGGTTGGGATTCCTTTTGGTCTGCATTCGAGGCCCTGCGAGCTTTACCAAGGTTAGCAGATTGGGTCCATCACAAAAGGGCTGATCAGAGGGTATTCAACTTTTATCGTAGGCTTAATCAAGCCTTGTTGGAACATTGGTCATCATCACATTCCAAAAGCGCTTATGCTGATTTGGAATCTGCTCTGCGTTCAGGACAACTTAGTCCTGCCCAAGCCGTTTCGGAAAGCCTACTGGCTTGGGGCTTCGAGGATTCGCGAGAAAAAAACCTTTAAACGGACATGGTACCCAGTCCTTGGAGCATGGCTAAGCCGTCTTCAAGACCTAACAAAGGATGCACCGCCCGCTCAGGATGAGGCATCAAACCCATGACCTTGCCGTTGGCGCTGCAAATTCCTGCAATATCATCCAAGGAACCGTTAGGATTGTAGGCCCCGCCGACTTGACCTTGAGGGTCGCAATAGCGAAACATAATCCGGTCCTGATCTTGAAGGGCTTTGAGACCATCATGGTCCACATGATATCGCCCTTCACCGTGGGCTATTGGGATTCTCAATGGTTTTGTAGGTTCCAAGGATGCGGACATGCCGGCTAATTGACTGCTGGGCTTCAGGTAAACGTCCTGGGAAATAAACATTCGGGAAGTGTTACGCAACAAGGCCCCTGGCAATAGACCGGCCTCTGTTAAGATTTGGAAACCGTTGCAAATTCCAAGGACCATCCCCCCACGTTTTGCATGGGCCACAATCGCATCCATGATGGGCGCAAAGCGAGCTATAGCGCCGGATCGCAGGTAATCCCCGTAACTGAATCCACCGGGGAGGACCACCAGGTCGCAACCATCGGTACTGCTTTCTTTGTGCCAGAGCATTTTGGTCGAAAATCCCAGGACTTCTTCAAAGGCCAAACGCGTGTCCATATCGCAATTGGATCCGGGAAATACGACGATACCTACGTTCATGGGGAGGGGTTCTTTATTTCGATTTTGAGTTACAAAGTAAATGAATTTCTACGAATGGAGGTTCAATGGGGAGCCAAGGATTCTAAGGTCAGATGAAAGTCCCATTGGATTGCTATGAGCCCCACAAGACAAGCACAATCCATGACACAAAGAACAGATCCTGAACCCAAGCCCCATCGTTCCATTCCAAAAAAGCACGGGTATGCCATGCTCCCCACGGGCTAAGCAAGGCCAGGAGAAGCCATGGATCGCCCCTCATCACCAACATGACCGGTACAAGGAAGAACATAAGCCCAATCCATTGCAAGTTCAAAAGGCGCAAAGTCCGGGATTGGGAGGCAAACCATGGTAATTGCACAAAAAATCCCAAAATTGCAGCACCAAAAAGCAAAATCAAATGCCATGGTATATCTCCATCGGGTAGGTTAATCAGCCATATTTCGGGTCGGTTTAATTGGGGAATTTCGGGCAACCTTCCAAAGGAGATATAGTAATAGGCCGCCCAATAATACATTGGAAGGAGGCAGCCAAGTAACCAGATCAAACTATTTCGCAGGGGACTATAGTTCCAAATCCAAATTGAACTTAACCCAAAAGCGACGAGGAATCCCAAAACGGGGTAATGGAGAACCAGAACACCTACCGATAAACCGGATCCAAACAAAGTTATTTTGGTTTTATTGTGTTGAAATATTATCCACAAACCAAAGAAAAGAATAATCAACCCATGAACGATGAGCATACTTAGGCTTAGTTCATGAAGGTGAGTTGAGAACATCCAAATCACCAAAGTAGGAAAGAGGAGGCTGTAGGTAGATCCTTGCCTGAGGTTGCGAAGGATATGTTGGTCCAAATAGCTCCAAACGATCAGGGTTAGCCCGAAGATTCCCACCAATTGAAAGATTGAAGGGCGAGCAGTCTGATCTTGAATATGCCAGAAACTTGGGTCGCCACCAATGATTTGTTCAATGAACAGCACGGTTAGGACGATCAAAATGGAGATACCGTAATTCCACGGAGTTATCGTGACTGAAAACCACTTGGATATCATGGCTTATAGGGGATCAAGGCTTTGGAAAATGCAAATAAAGTAAGCCGGCTCTACCATTCAGTCGGCTAGGAACGACTGTGTTATGAAGGTCCACCGCAAAGGAGTTAGACCAATTTGGTATTTGACCTTTGAGGCGATGATCCAAATCCGGATTGATGATGTTGCCGTCCCCAAGAATCTGAAGGATAAAGGGGACTGTTTTGTTGTTAAGGTTTTGATATCCAACGATCAACATGGCCTGACCCAAGGTAAAACCGTAGGTATCCAAGACTTGGTTTCTATCGTTTGCAATCAGATTCATGGGCAGTATTTGGCTCCATGCATGGCTACCGTCTGGCCTTAAGTGGGTAATAATCCAGTCGTTGGCGTGGTACCGAATAATTTCTCGGTACATGGGCATGCCTTGGCTGTATTGAACAATGGTTTCAGAGGACCGAAAACGTCTTCTCCAACAAAGGGTTACACTTTGATTCTGATGGAGGAGGAGACATGCATAGGGATCATCGATTCGATTCAGGTTGCCTTCGTTGCCCTTTAGATTGAGCAAACGACGACCAAAATCTTGTTCAAAGATGGTGATCGAAGGGATAGGTTGTAGGGAAAGCGCTAAGCTTGGAATTTTTAAATGGTAAGTCACCGTCGCATAGGGCCATTGAAAGCGTTCTTCCAAAAGGTAACCGTGCACCCGGATCGATTCTTGTTCAACGGGGGCATGGATGAAAAGAATTTGTTCACCTGTTTCGTTGGTTTTAAGGGGTGAAGCCAGAATTTCCCCTTTCTTCAGGTCGATCAAGCCCATACCCCAATTGTTGCTTTTGAGATCTTTGTGCTTGTTTCGATATTGAAATAAGAAAATTAATTGGTGATTTCGAATTTGATGGTAGCTGTGACATTTGGTGAATACAATTTTGTGATCAAGTCCAAGGGTATGTGCATCCAGAATAAGCCGAATGGGAGGATTCAAGTTGTCTTGGGTATCAAGCTTACTTATTTGAAAGGTCAATTGATTCATGGAATTCCTTCGGTGGATTATCCAACCGTTCGTGCCGTTCGAATCCTTTAGAATTTCAAAATCTAACAAATCATCGGATTGGTTATCCAAGGTCTCCAAAATCAATTGTCCAGGCTCCAAACGGTTGCTGTCTTTGGGGATTTTGGATACAAAAAGTCCATGTTCCCTTGCGGTTGGATTGAACAAATCAAACAGGAGGTGCATTCCTGAATCAGTGTTCAAAACGGTGGCTTTATCCGTTTGATGGAGATAATCAGGCAACGTCACAGTCTGCTGGAGCTGCATGCGAAGGTTACGGCATTCTAATTTTTGTTCTTTTTTGCCATTGAGTCTTAGCCAAAATCCTTTTTCGTCTTGACCAACAAGATCCCAACGCCTCGCTTCGTTGTAGGATGTGGGCAATCCCTGCCATCCAAGGTTCAAAGTTTGGGCCCAACCTAACCCAAGTCCACTTGCCAAATGCAAGAGACCAAGCAGACCGATGGTTCTTGAAAAAGGGTTTAATTGAATAAGAAAATGCAAGGCTAAAAGTATATTTGGAATGTGATGTTCAAATTTAAAGGTAACCTCTCCCAAAGAAATCATGGGAATTCTTCACTTTGGATTTTGTTGGACCCTGATCGAAGCAACGAATCACTTTTAAAGGTCGTAGAAGCATGTCAGGACGGCCAAATTGTGGAGGGATTTTTGGTGGGGAGCAGCTTGCAGACCACATCCGATTATGATCGCTTCGTTGGGCTTTTACGCACCAAAACATCTTTGCCCATTGTTCTGTTTCCAGGGTCAGGGATGCAGATATCCTCCAAGGCTGATGCCTTACTGCTACTCACGCTAATCTCTGGTAGAAACCCAGAGTACCTGATTGGACAACATGTCGCTTACGCCGCCTCCCTACGAGATTCTGGATTGGAACTCATTCCCACCGGGTATTTGCTGATCGATGGGGGTAAGTCTACTACCGCCCATTACATGACCCAAACATTACCGATCCCTGGTGATAAGCCGGATATAGCGGCCATTACGGCTTTGGCGGGGTCACAGTTAGGCCTCAAGGCCATTTATTTGGATTGCGGCTCTGGGGCGCTGAGGCCGGTTTCTGTGGCCATGGTGGCTGCGGTGCGACAGGCCGTTGATTTGCCCATTATTGTCGGAGGAGGGATAACCCATGCGGAGCAAATCCTTGCTTTAAGGCAGGCGGGGGCCGATTGGATCGTTGTAGGAAACGCAATTGAACAGAATCCAGCGATTCTTACGGAAATCACCCAGAAGCTTCGTGTTACGGCTCTTGATTCCGAGGCTCATCCACCAAGAGTAGGGTGAGGTTAAGACCCATAAAGGCACTCAAGCCGGCTTGGGTACTCCAAGTGCAATCTAGCCAAGTGCTCAGGAACCAAACAAGGGCCACGGCTTCCCAAAGAGATTGATGATCAAGGCAACGCTTGGTCCACCACAGCACCCAAGCACCCAAGGCCAACAAAATGGCCGGGAAACCCAAATGCACACCCAGTTCCAGCCATTGATTATGCGGCCGATGGAATGGGATTTCGAGGGGATGGTCCTGAAACATGGGTTTTGCAACCAGATCAAGATCGCCACTGCCCACACCGAACCACGGGTTTTTGCGAAGGAGGTCCCAATACGTATTCCAGTAGGTAAATCGCATGCCGATGGATGAAAATTCAGGCTCCGAATGAGGATAGCCCGCTTGACTTTCTTGGTACTCCTGGAACGCTTCCACAAAGGGCCTTCGAATGGACGAAAAGCTCATCCAACCCACCACCACCAACAAACCCAAGCCCATGACCATGAGCAAGCGTTCTTTCGCCTTGGTCCATTCTTTCCAGGCCATCCAACCCAAACCCAGCACCAACGCAACCTGACCAATTCGCCCTTCCATCCAAATTAATCCCAAGAGGCAAATCAGCAGAAAAGGAATTCCTACAGACCTGGGAACAAACGGCACCTTGGCGCTTCTCCTCAACGAATGGAACAGCCAAAGACATGAAATAGCCAGAAACAAGCTAGCCCGTGGGCGTTGAATCAACGGTGAGGGGATTTTTACGGTGCCTTCCCACAAGGGCAAACCGCTCCAATGTATCCATATGACCATCAAGGATACTACGAAGTTGCTAAGGACAAAGGCCCACCAAGCGAAATGGATGGTCTTGGAACGAGGGCGTAGCGTTCCCCACATCAAGGGGAGGGTTATCCAATAATGTTTGGCGTTAATTTCCAAGAGCCAGCCTTGGAAGTCCTCGGAATAAAGTCCCCCAATAACATAGTATAGAAAGAGAAGGGGAAACCCCCATAGCCAGGAGTTTTGCGTCCAACGCATCCACCTTGATGCTCGTTCTTCAACTTTCCCTAGGCCAGCCAGCCAGCACAACGCCATGAGACCTTCCACAAGACTACCCGCCGCTTTGGATAGTGGGATGGAAGCAATGAACAGGATGACGGTCATTTGATAGACCGTGTTCCATGTCCATTGCATCTTCGGAAATTTCATGGAAGGACCGACGAGAGGGGCGAGCATTGTTTGGCTACTTTTCTTCCAAAATAACGATGAGAGGACCATTATCCGTACTTTTGACCACCTTATGCTCAATACAATCGAAGAGGCTATACTGGCCATATCCCTCGGCCAAATCATTATCGTGGTGGATGACGAGGACCGTGAGAACGAAGGAGATTTTGTGGCCGCCGCGTCCAAGGTGAATGCGGAGATGATCAATTTCATGGCCACCCATGGTCGCGGCTTGATTTGTGCTCCTCTTCCCGAAGAACGGTGCAAGGCCTTGGACCTCACGCCCATGGTGACACGCAACACCACTTCCCACCAAACCCCATTCACCGTGTCCGTGGATTATCTGGGTGATGGTTGCTCCACAGGGATTTCTGCACCCGACCGTGCAAGAACCATACAGGCCTTGATGGACCCCAGGTCTAAACCGGAAGATTTCGGTAGGCCAGGGCATATTTTTCCTTTGATGGCTCGCAAGGCAGGGGTCTTGCGCAGGGCAGGCCATACGGAAGCGGCAGTTGACTTTGCACGCTTGGCAGGGTTGGAACCAGGAGGCGTTATTTGCGAAATAATGAATCCTGACGGGAGCATGGCCAGGTTGCCCGATCTCCGTCGTATTGCTGACCAGCACGACCTTCCTTTGGTGAGCATTCAGGATTTAATCGCCTACAGGCTACGGACAGAAAGCCTGGTCCATCGCTTGGTGGAGGTCGATTTACCGACCCTGTGGGGGGATTTCAAGTTGATAGCCTTTGGGCAAGAAGAGGGTACCCAAGAACATCTTGCCTTGGTCAAGGGATCTTGGGATATTCAGGAAGCTATTCCGGTGAGGGTGCATTCGTCTTGCATGACCGGGGACATCTTTGGTTCATGCCGTTGCGATTGTGGGCCTCAACTCCACAAATCCATGGAGATCATCCAGCAAAGAGGTCAAGGGGTGGTCCTTTATATGAACCAAGAAGGACGTGGTATCGGCTTAATTAACAAGCTCAAAGCTTACCAACTTCAAGAACAAGGCATGGATACGGTCGAGGCTAATTTGGCCCTGGGATTTGCCATGGATGAGCGTGATTACGGGATAGGGGCACAAATTTTGCGTAATTTGGGGGTGAACCGTATGGAGCTCATGACCAACAATCCCACTAAACGGGCAGGGTTGGTCGGATACGGATTGGAAGTGGTCGCGTATTTGCCGATTCCGGTCGAACCCAATCCTCATAATCTTCGGTACCTCACCACCAAACGGGACAAAATGGGCCATGACCTTCAATTACCTGGCAACCCGTGAAAACCAATTTTGAGCGCAGGGTTTTGCCCAACGGGCTCACCTTGCTTCTAAGACGCGATGACCAAACCCGAATGGGTTGCCTTAACCTGATGGTGCGTGTGGGTTCCAGGGACGAAAACCCTGACCAAACAGGCTTTGCTCATTTGTTTGAGCACTTGATGTTCTCCGGATCGAAGCATGTTCCCTCCTACGATCAGGTGGCCCAGAGTATGGGGGCTGAGAATAACGCATTTACTTCTAACGATTTAACTAATTATTACTTAACCTTTCCTGCACCTCAGTTGGAAGTCGCCTTATGGCTCGAAAGTGATCGAATGGGTTTTCCGCTTATTGACCAAAAGGCCCTGGACACCCAAAAACAAGTGGTGGTTGAGGAATTCAAAGAAAGGTATCTTAATCAGCCCTATGGAGATGCTTGGTTGGAATTAAGGGACTTGGCCTATCAGGTTCACCCTTACCGTTGGGCCACCATCGGCAAAGAAATTTCGCATATAGAACAGGCCACCATGGAACAGGTGCAAGCTTTTCGTAGACGTTTTTATGCCTCGGATCAAATGATTTTGGGTATTAACGGTCCTTATGACCTGCCCCAAGTCGAAGAATGGGTAACGCGTTGGTTTGGCGACCTGGAGCCATCGGGTGTTAAACGTCCGTCCTATGCCGCAGAACCGCAACCTACGGGCATTAGGCGTCGAGAGAAACACGGGGCTTATCCTGCACCGGCCTTGTACATGGCTTTTCCTATGCCGGGCAGAGCTTCGGAGGACTATCATGCCTGCGATTTAATTACCGATGTGTTGTCACGTGGCCAATCTTCCAGGCTGTTCAGGGGTTTGGTTATGGATAGGCCCATGTTTTCGGATCTCAATGCCTACGTAACCGGAGATATGGATCCTGGGCTTTTGGTCGTGAGCGGGCATTGTGCACAGGGCGTTTCGATTGATGATGCAGAGAATGCAGTTTGGGAAGAGTTGTACAAAATTGCTAATTCCGGGCCTAGCCAAGATGAATTAAACAAAAGCCTTAATCAAATAGAAGCCTCCCTGGTGATGGGGAGGACCAACGGATTGAATGTCGCCATGAACCTCTGTTACTTCGAATACCTTAGCCAAGCAGAAGATTTGGATAGAGAAATTGAAGCATATCGCAAGGTTACCCCTGACCGCGTTCGGGCCATGGCGGCGCTCTTGCTCAAACCCGAAAGGGCGTCGATCCTACGCTACCTACCGAATGAACAAGATGACCATGGCTAACTCGGCTATTCAGCGCAGTAGGAAGCCTCTGCCCGAGGAGACGGCTCCATTGACTTGGGACTGGCCCCAACCGTGGGGCCACTCCGATTCCCGCCCCAAAATCGTTGTTCTTAATCAGGGAAATGAACCATTACTACGAATTGATATTCAGTGGAATCACGGTTTTTGGTTTGAGCAAAACTTCCTATCCACTCGTCTGATGACTCGAATGCTTAGCGAAGGAACCCTTCAGCGAAGTGCCGCGGAGTGGACCTCGGAGGTGGATCGCTGGGGTGGCCAAATTCGTTTTTCATCGGAGGCGGAGCATACCTCGGCAACGTTGTTGGTTTTGGACCGTTTTCTGCCCCAAGTGTGGCCCCTGTTTCTGGAGGCTATTTCCGAGCCGGCCTTTCGTCCTGAAGAACTCCAATCGATTATTCGTTCCAAAATTCAGCATTGGCATATCGAATCCCAAAAACTGAGCTTTCTCGCGGGGCGTCAATTGCGGCAATTGGTGTACCCTCCGTATCATCCGGAATCACGTTTATCCAGTCCAACCGATTACGAGGCGATTACCCGTGACCATTTGTTGGAGGCTCACCGTCACTTATTGTCCTCCAAAGGCATGTCGGTTTCGGTTTGCGGCCCTCAAGCTAACAAAGTCGTTTCTGGCCTGATCAGCGATCTGCAACTCACCTTCCCGGTGGCTGCGGTGGATTCAATACAAGGAACTCGCCTCGATCTCAAGGAGATTCCAACCCCCTCACCGTCGGTGGTTTTTGTGTCCAAAGCAGACGCTCTGCAGGTTTCCTTGAGAGCGGCTTTGGTTTGGCCACCCAAGACGGACCCCCTTTATCACGGGCTCAAAATCCTGGTCACGGTGCTCGGTGGATATTTTGGATCCAGGCTCATGCAAAATTTGCGGGAAGATTTGGGTTTGACCTACGGGGTTGGGGCAAGGCTACGATCCTATCGAAATCACTCGCTAATGACCATTCAATCGGAGCTATCGGCCGGGTCAGAAGGCCTGGCCTTGGAGCAAATTCGTTTTGAAATGGATAGGCTTGGTCGAGAATTATTAAGCGAACAAGAATGGGGAAGGGTACGATCCTATTTGAAAGGTCAACTCATGGCAGGGTTGGACGGGTCTTTGGCCTTGATCGATCGATACTGGGATCTGGAATCGTACAATTTAGGCGAGGATTATTTGCATGAATATTTGAGGACCTTGAACGAAATCAGTCCCGCAAAGCTTATGAAGCTCGCTGCCCAGTTCCTACAACCTGATAGGCTGGTGGTGGCCACTGCGGGCCCTTCTGCTTAGGTCCGGCATTATCTTTCGATTCCATAACTATGCAGGAGACCTATCAAATCAAATTGCAACGCTTCGAAGGGCCTTTCGATTTGTTGCTTTTCTTTATCGAAAGGGATGAATTAGATATTCAAGACATCCCCATTGGAAAAATCACCACTGATTTCTTGCAGTATATGCAGGAAATGGCAGAGCTTAACATTGAATTAGCTGCAGAATTTATTTTGGTGGCGGCGACCCTGATTCGAATCAAGGCGAGAATGTTATTGCCTCGACCCGAATTGGACGAGGCTGGGGTGGAAATTGACCCCAGGGCTGACTTGGCTGCAAGGCTCTTGGAATACAAGCGATACAAAGCCGTTACCGAAGAACTGAAGTTCATGGAGGATCATCGGCAATCGTTGATGCCTCGCGGGAATAAAGCCGAAGAATTGAAACAAGTTGAGGCAGGCTTGGGGATTGAACAAGATTTGTTGCATGTCGATCTGTACAAGCTGCTCAAGTATTTTCATCAAGCGGTCGCTCGTGGCGCGGCTCGGGTCAAGGTCACCCACAAGGTCACCCCTTACCCATATTCCATTGCTGCTCAAAGGAATTATCTGGCGAATCGGCTCAACAACAAGGAATTCACTTCCTTTTTGGATTTATTCGAAGACTTTTCGGACAAAATGCATGCCATTTTTACCTTTTTGGCCATGTTGGAAATGATGCAAGTGGGTCGCTTGGAAATCCGCCTGGAGGAAGGCTTCAACGATTTTGCCTTGAAGCTTAGCGCATAGGCTTCTTAACTGCATGCATCAATTGCCCATTTGAACATCCCTATTGACCTCAAGATGATGTCGGAAATGAATGCCAATTTCTTTTCAAGCTATTTTCTACCGGCAACCTTGGTGTTGATCATGTGGGGGATGGGCTTGTCCTTGAGTTGGAAGCATTTTCGCAATGTCATCCGCTTTCCCAAGGCGGTCGTTGTCGGCCTATTTGCGCAAATGGTGGCGCTGCCTGTCCTTGCTTGGGTTTTGGCTATGGTCTTCAAGTTGCCTCCCGCTTATGCGGTAGGTTTGATGGTGGTTGCTTCTTGCCCAGGTGGAGCTTCGGCAGGGCTGATTAGTCATTTGTTAAGGGCCAATGTGGCCTTGTCCATGACGCTGACCACCATCAACAGCATGATTTGTGTGGTGACGATTCCCTGGCTTGTGGATTGGTCTCTCGCGTATTTCATGGATCAGCATACGGTCATTTCCTTACCTTTCTGGCATACTGTTCAAGACATTGCCTTGCTCACCCTCTTGCCTGCTGCCGTGGGATTATGGTTTCGAAGTCGTTACCCGGCCTTTGCGGACATGGCGGATAAACCCCTTCGTTACCTGATGCCGATGATGTTGTTGGTGGCCTTTGTGGGTGTAGCGAGTGCAGAACATTCCGGCACGAATCAGGTTTTGGGCTTTGTGGGTGATTTGCTTCCGCCCACTTTGCTGCTCAACGGTGGCGGGATGCTTTTCGGCCTCCTCTTGGCGTTCATCTTTAAATTGGGCCCACGTTCCAGAATCACCATTCCCCTGGAGGTTGGCCTGCAGAACGTTTCGCTGGCCATTTTTGTAAGCCAAGTGATGTTGGGTAACAACCAAATGGCTTTGGTCGCGGTGGTTTACTCCTCCTTCAGCTTTGGGACGGCCGTCTTGTTTGGCTTTTCACTTAGGGAGCTCACTCGCTTGGTACGTAGGCAATTGTATCGACTACGGCTGGGCCGTACGATCAAAAATCCATAGCACTCCAATGCATTACCATGGACCGCAGTTCCCCTGAATTGGTTTTACTTCCTACCTTGTTGGATGTTGAATACGGAATAGAGCAGGTGAGTACGGCATTGCAGGCGAGAATGTTACGACTTCATCATTTGGTGGTTGAATCCGAAAGGGAAGCCAGGAGGATGATACGTCGCATACTCCCCAAGGTAGATATCAATCAGTACTACTTGTACCTTTTGAATGAACATAGCAATGCGTCCGAACTCGTGCATTTGTTGGCTCCCATGGAGCAAGGGCATGACCTTGGGTTGATGTCTGATGCCGGTTGTCCGGCTTTGGCAGATCCCGGTTCGGCTTTGGTGATGGAAGTGCATCGACGGGGTTGGAAGGTGGTCCCGTACAGTGGGCCATCCAGCATCATGTTGGCCTGGATGAGTAGTGGAATGAATGGGCAGCGCATGGAATTCCATGGCTATCTACCCGTAAAGAACCCTGCGTTGGATGCCAAAATTCGGGACCTGGAAGCTCAATCCCGTCGAACCCACCAAACGCAAATTTGGATCGAGACCCCCTATCGGAATCAGTCCCTCCTCCATACCCTCCTCAGGTTGCTTCATCCATCTACGCTGTTGTGCATTGCCTGCAGGCTGAACGGGGGTCCCGAAGAATGGATCAAAACATGCACGGTTCAAGAATGGAACAGGATGTTGGGATCCAACCTAATCCCCGATTTGCACAAAAAACCTTGCGTTTTTCTTCTGCAATGCCCATGAAATACAAGGATTTTGAACGAACTTCGTAATAGTTAAATCCCGAACTTCAATTCCTTTAATAATTTAAATCTATGATTGGTTGGATATTATTTGCTGTTTTGGCCTTGGGCGGCTTTGTCTTTGTCCTCACCAAGTACACCAAAGAGCCTCATTAGTCTTCTGAGCGAAGCTACGAACTCCAATAGGCGTCCTTCGTAACAGGAGGTTTAGTTGAGGGATTCAACGTGGTGCTCCCTTAACGGAGGCACGCCAAAGCCTATCGTTAATCGCCATTCCCAAACCATGTTCGGGGGCTTGTTCGGCAAGAATCAAATCACACCCTACCTCCAATGATCTCATGGCGGCAAACAAGTTGCGAGCCGCTTCTTTGAGATCCCCGCTTGGGCTTAGGATTTCAATATTTCTTAAAGACACCAATTTAGTTTCTTCACAAAGTTTTCGAAAATGATCGGGGGTATCCGATTGAAATCGAAGCATCCCCAAGGTTGGATCCCTCATCGGCGGCTTGCCTGCCGTTCGAGCGTTGGGGTCTGGGTGCATTGAAGATAGCCTGCTCACGATATTTGATAATTCCTCGTTGTTATGATAACAAATCAAAGGCACTTTAGGGGCGTAATGGTTGTCCAGGGTGCCTGCTGAAGGCACGAATCCGTCGTGGAGTCGGTACGCATGTACAGGGCGTTGTAAAGTAATTTTGAGCTCCTCTTCAATGCTTTGCGAAGGAATACCGCCTTCTCGGCGTAGGATGGGCTCTGGGCCGCTAAGGTCGATAATGGTCGATTCTAATCCGACACTGCAGGGACCGCCATCCAAAATATAGGGGATATGATCCCCCAACTGATCCAGTACATGGGCCGTGGTCGTGGGGCTAACCCTTCCAAACAAATTGGCCGATGGAGCAGCCAAAGGGAAGTCAATCGCATTCAATACCTGCAAAGCCACAGGATGAGCAGGAATTCGAAAACCTGCCGTAGGCAGTCCCGAGCAGAGGAGGTCCGGAAGCTTGTCGGATTTTGGTAAGACCAAGGTGAGCGGTCCAGGACTGTAGCGTTCCCACAAATCGAAGGCTAACCGAGGTATGTCTTTGGCATAGGTAAGGATGGAATTCACCGTTGGCAAATGCACGATCAACGGATCAAAGAGGGGGCGCTTTTTGGCTTCAAAAATTCGAATCAAGGCATCCTCACGGCATGCATTGGCGGCCAAGCCGTACACGGTCTCGGTAGGAATCGCAACGGGGTACCCCTCACGAAGCCAATTGGTCGCTTGTTCTATCGATTTGCCTACGGAAGCCATGGGTGGTTTTAATGGGCCTTTTATGCAATTTTAGGGAATTAGAGCCTAATTTGCCGCCTTTAATTCAAAATAGAATGCTTGTTTTAGGTTTCGATAAGGACTTTTTGAAGGGCCTAGGCCCTTGGTTGTTGGTTTTGGGCTTGACGACTTCGTTATGGGGTCAGGAACTTCCAAGGATCAAAGGGCGAACGAAGGCCCCTGAAGGCCTTATTCGTTGTGCTACGGTGGACATGATGAATGCGATGAGGGCCCAAGGAGTATGGACAGAAAGCGATGAGGATTTTGAAAGGTGGATGGCAGCCAAGCAGGCCGAATCAAGGACCCAAAGACCAAAGCATTCGGCCCCAAACCTCAGCCTAGAATCCCCTGAAATTATCTACACCATCCCGGTCGTGGTCCATATCATTTACCAAAATGAAACGGATGTTTGGAATATTTCCGATCAACAAGTAATTTCTCAAATTCAGGTATTAAACGAGGATTTTCGTCGACTCAATGCCGATACAGTGAATACACCCGCGCTCTTTAACGGGGTTGCAGGATATCCCAACATTGAATTTTGTTTAGCACGTAGGGATACCTTGGGCCAAAACACCACCGGCATCGTACGCCATCGTTTCCAGCAACAAGCCACATGGTCCACCAATGCCTTCAATTCAACCGTGAAGCCAGCGACTCGGTGGAATCCCAATCTATATTATAACATTTGGATTGCTAACCTCAGCGGGGGGGTTCTTGGATATGCCCAATTTCCTACCGGCAGCGGTTTGCAGGGATTGAGCGGAGGAAGCAATGCCAATACCGATGGAATTGTTTTGCTTTATTCCAGTGTAGGAAGGCCCCCGCATAATCCCTTCACCGGGCAATACAACCTGGGTCGTACGGCAACCCATGAAATCGGTCATGCGTTGGGCCTCAGGCATATATGGGGTGATGGCACCAATTGCTCTGCCACAGATTACTGTGGGGATACCCCGCCATCGGATGCAGCCAATTACGGTTGTCCCTTGACCCACGCTTCCTGCGGTGGTTTGGACATGGTTCAAAACTACATGGACTATACCAACGATGCCTGCATGAATTTGTTTACGGCCAATCAAGTGGCAAGGATGTGGACCGTCTTGCAAAATTCACCCCGACGAAACAGTTTGTTGACCTCACCGGTTTGTACCCCGCCGGATGTGACACCTGCCGCTGGATTTATCAGCAGCGGGGATACCCTTTGTCCAGGGGGGTCTATTCAATTCACCGATTCCAGTCTTTTCCGACCTAATCGTTGGCGTTGGTTGTTTCCCGGAGGGCAACCTTCTTCGGATACCAACCAAATCCCGCCTCCTATTCGCTACGATAGTGTGGGTACGTACAGCGTAACCCTGGTGGTCTCCAATACTGCGGGCTCCGATACCTTAATTCGCAGTGCCGCGGTGAGGGTGCTGCCCGGCTTGGTGGCTGTTTTGGATACCTTACAGGACAAGTGCCTGGAATCTGGCACCCTGGCGCTTACCGGGGGATATCCACGAGGAGGATCCTATTCGGGGCCTGGTGTCAATAGCCTGGGCCGCTTCAATCCCTCGGTAGCTGGAGTTGGGCGTCACGCGGTGGTGTACACCTTGCAGGGTTGTTTGAGCAGGGATACGGCTTGGCTTAGGGTATGGCCAACACCAGCAGTAAGCCTTACTGTCCCAACCGTTGTTTGCAGAAATCAGCCCTCGATGGGGTTAATCGGTTCTCCGCTCGGAGGTCAATTTTCAGGTCCCGGCGTTCAGGGAACCTTGTTCAATCCGCTCTCCGCCGGGGTAGGGTTGCATACGCTTCGCTACACCTATACGGATGGCCGGGGTTGCACGGGACAGGATTCTGTCGAAGTACGGGTTCGAGCCCTTCCTGTTTTGACTTTTCCGCAGCCTAACCCAGTATGCATCACCCAAGATAGCTTGATACTCACGGGCGCTTTGCCCGCTGGTGGCCGCTATGTGGGGAACGGGGTCACCGGTTCAACCCTGAACCTACGAACGGTGGGTGCCGGAACCCACAGGATCGGCTATACGTATATGGATTCTGCGGGTTGCTCGGATACCCTTTGGCGTAACCTTGTGGTGACGCAACCTGGACAAGTGAATTTTTCCATACCTGCTCCTTTTTGCAACAATGATCCCAATTGGATTCTGAACAATGCCCTCCCGGGAGGGGGCCAATACAGTGGATCAGGGGTTAGTTTCGGAATCTTTAGTCCGAGCCAAGCCGGCACGGGCTCCCATACCATCCGCTATACGGTGAACAATGGGGGCTGCCTTTTGAGCGATTCTTTCACCCTGAGGGTGATGGCTCAACCTCCCTCTGAAATTAGACAATACAGCAGCGATTCCCT
>Ga0208048_1000692_pt1 | contig 17974 bp, 14 predicted proteins | sample Malawi_45m_30L_FD_184163 | JGI IMG/M metagenome (GOLD analysis project Ga0208048, IMG submission 184163) | Freshwater microbial communities from Lake Malawi, Central Region, Malawi to study Microbial Dark Matter (Phase II) - Malawi_45m_30L... | ecosystem: Environmental > Aquatic > Freshwater >...
ACCAATATGCAATACCAAATATTCATTCAAGAGACTGGGTATCCTGCTCCTTCACATTGGCCAGGAGACCGGATGTCCGAAGAAATCTCGAACCATCCAGTGGTCTATGTTGACTGGTATGACGCGCTAGCCTTTTGTGAATGGGCGCACGTGGCGCTACCCACAGAAGCGCAATGGGAACGAGCAGCTCGCTTCACTGATATGAGAATCTGGCCCTGGGGAAACACGCCTCCCAATAATGAATACGCAAACTTTGGCCAAATCTCGAAAACTGGACGAACTACCCCAGTGGGAAAATATCCGCAGGGAGCCTCCGCAGAGGGCGTGTTGGATTTAGCAGGAAATGTATGGGAAATGGTTTCCAGCGCCTATAGACCGTATCCCTATGAATCTCAGGATGGGAGAGAGGTGCTGTCGAACTCAGAACAATTTGTGCTCCGAGGAGGATCCTTCTTCAGTCCGCACCCAAGATACCTGCGCTCTACCGTTCGGAGCATGAGTTACAAAGAGCGGAAACGAGACCATATTGGATTTCGCGTGGTGAACCAGGTACTTCGGGCGGAAAGGGCCTGATTGGGCTCTCTGTGAGTTTACATAATGTTGCTTATCGGCGATATACCCTACGGATCAGAACGAGCCCAACGAGAGCTAACGAGCCATATTCGACCCCTAGCCCAGTGCTCCCAGCCGGGGTCTGCCCCTCATAAAGCCTAAGTTCGGCAGTCAATGCGCCGGTCGTGTACGGCTCAAGCTCTTTGATGATCTTTCCATGCTCATCAACCATTGCACTAATTCCTACCGTTGAAATGGAGGCGATATTTCGATGATGTTCCAAGGCGCGACTACGGGTGATTTGAAGTTGCTGCGCCGATTGAGCGGAACGTCCATAGGTCGCATTATTGGTCTGGGCGATGAATATGTTGCTGATGGTGACCGCTTGCCGGATCAAGTGGTCATCCGCCACCTCGAAACAGATGAGCGGTGCTATTATGGCTTTATCGACAAAGTGATATTTCCAGGAAGTGCCAGGTTGAAAGTCCTGAACCTGGTTAACCAAGGGCGATACCGCCGCCGCCAAGGTTCGAAGCGGAATGTACTCGCCAAAAGGCGCTAAATGTTGCTTCTGGTAGATAGAGGCTGCCCCGCCGTCCCGCCAGAGTATGGAGAGGTTCACAGGGCGATTGAGATTATCTCTGCCGACTGATCCAAAGATAATTGGAGCGTTCACTTGTGAGACTAGCCGAGTGATCTCCCCTCGCCCACGCTTGAGAGGATCGATATCCGCGCCATCTTCTGGCCAGATATACACATCAGGTGGAGCTTCGTTGCTTGCTCTGGAGGCCCGGAGATTCTCATTAGCGTGGTTTTCAAAAACTTTTCGTACTTGTGTACTGATTTCGTATCCTAATCGTGGAACATTCCCTTGTATCGACGTAATGGTAATCGCGCCATTCGAGGGCAATTGGTAGTGAGGCAGGAAAGCAAAGATAACAAGAACGGGAATCCAATAGAGTCGAAAGCTAGTGAAAATGCGATAGAGCGCAACTGCAAAAAGCGCCATGAAAAAAGTTCCGCCCGCGATTCCAATATAGGGAATCAATTCTGAATACGGGGAATCAACCCCCAGATAGCCTGCTCTCCCCCACGCAAATCCGCCGAAAGGAAGGCGATTTCTGAAAAACTCAATTCCAACGTAGAAGCTAGGAAATACCAGCCAGAGATAGCGCGAATTTTTTAGAGCGATGGATAGCGGAAGGTAAAAGAGCGCGCAGAGTATGGTGAGAAGTATCCAAGGAAGCGATCCCACAAAACTACTTGACCAATGGAGCATGGGCGCAAATAACCCAAGAGCAAAGAGAAATGATTGGACTATTCGAGCTCTTAGACCCCCATTGATTGTGTGCAAGATGAAGAGTGCAAGCGCTAGTGGAAAGAACCACCAACGTGCAAGAGGTGCAAAACCACCCGATGCGAGGATGCCGAGAAGGAAAACCCAGAGGGCTCGAATCACCGTTCTACTCTAGCGATAAAGCAGAGAGCAGTCTGTTCACGCTCGTTCCAACGCCATATTCGCTGATTAATTCATCTAACCGCTTACGATCTGCCACTTGAGTTGGCAGATTTTTGGGAATCGATGGAAGTCGTAAATCGCGAACACAATTAACCACTGGTTCGGCTCTCTTCAAATAATCGATTCCATCGATGATTTTCTTCGAGAGGTTGGGTCCTAATCGCTGATCATTCCGTACTGCTGCCTCAATCATCTCGGCGACAGAACCGAAGAGGGAAGCGATTTTTGCCCCTCCTTTCTCACCGATTCCACGAACACCAGGGAGTCCATCGGAGGGATCCCCTCGCAATAGCGCCATAAGCGAGTACCGCTCCCCCGGAATCCCATACCGCGCTGCAATCCAAGAGAGATCCACGAGCTCATGACTGGTGATTCCTTTTGTTAAGTAGGCCACGCGTACTTGTTTTTCGTCATCAACGAGTTGGAAGAGGTCCCGATCGCCAGTAGCTATCACGATTGATCCAGGTTCTCTAGTAGCCAACGTAGCAATGACATCATCAGCTTCGTAATCATCAATCCCAACAATTGGCAATCCAATCGCGTCCAATAAATCGAGAATGACCGGAGTTTGACTCTCTAAGTCCAACTCTTCCGCTGCCTTTTCATCGTCTTGCGTTAAATGGGCATCACGAGCTGCTTTGTATTCGGGAATCAATTCGGTGCGCCACGAAGGTCGCCAATCGCCATCCAGGCAGGCAACTATTTGGTGAGGTTGATAGTGAATAGTCAACCGAGCCAAGCTATCGAAGAATCCTCTAATCGCATTTACTGGTGCTCCGCTGGGAGAACGTAGCGAATCGGGCATTCCATAGAAGGCGCGGTACCAGAGCGATGCGCTATCAATCAGAAGAATCATCCAACCACCTCTGAGTAGGCGACAACTCCCCTGCGTAAAAGGAGAATTCCCTCGCGCGCTCGCGCGCGAAGTGAAGTTGATGCTTCTGAGATTTGAGTTAATAAGTCGATAAGTTGTTTGACGATCCGCACAAAATCTCCGGCTGGGAGTTCAGCAAGCTCAAGGGTTTCGGTTAATTCTTGACCACCAGCCCAAGCGTAAATTGCAGCAGCGGCGCCGCCATCAAGGTCTCGCATCGTTTGAACGTGATATTTCTGCTCAAGGTATTTCACTTCAAACCACAATTTCTCTATCGCTCGAATTGTGGAAACGACGCGTTCGTTGTTGGCGAGATTGCGATGAGGTTCATCAGTGCGGGACTCGAAGACGAAAATCGAGAGAACTGCAGTGAACTCTCTAGCAGATAGGTCGTCTAAATAATTTCTTCGAATTGCTTCTGCAAGCACCAAATCGGCATCGGAGTAAATCTTGGCAAGCATCTGACCTTGTTGGGAAACACTCTCACCTTCGAGATAACCAAGTTCATTGAGTACAGAACAGAGCCGATCAAAAGTTCGAGGGATTACGTTTGTTCTACCCTCAATCTTCGTTCGCAAATCCTCAATCTCTCGCTCCATCCGACTGATTCTCTCTTGGATACGTGCATGTTCTTCCCGGTCGGGGCAAGCATGGCAAGGATGGGCGCGCATCTGTGCGCGAATCTCGAGCATTTGTTCTGAAACTATTGGCTCGCGCTGATGGGCCTTTAATCCACTTGACTTATATGCGTTAATCCACACACCTTTATCGCGTGAGTTCTTATGTCCAGTCCCACCAGGAACCTTTATTCGACCAAGATTCTCTACACCATTCTGACAATCAGCTGGTGAGATACGCGAAACTTTGCGGTCCAAAAACATAACAAGAGGGCGGGCCATCTCGTGGCCACGATCGATAACTAACGCGATGCTTCCCCCTCCCCTTTTTGCTCCCTTATTGGAAATAGCGAGAACATCGCCACGAGAGACTTGAGCAAGAGTTTCAATCACTTGGGGCAACTCGGCACGTTTAGTCGCTCCGCTTCGCTCTAACTTTCGAATCTCATTTCGGAGGGCAAAGTACTCTGTAAAATCTCCTAGATGGCAGGTGCTCTCACCGCCAAGAGACTTGATGAACTCCTTATTCTTTGCCACTTGCCGCTCGAGCCCTTGTACCGAATGGTCCGCTTGGAACTGGGCAAAAGAGGACCCAAGGAGCTCGCGTGAGATTTCTGAGCTCGTGCTGCTCAGCAAATTTACAGCCATGTTGTAAGTGGGATTGAAAGATGACTTGAGCGGAAAGGTTCGAGCAGTCGCAAGACCAGCCAGAGAGGGGATGTCCACTTCAGGGCTCCAAATCATTACCGCATGACCTTCGATATCAATACCCCGACGCCCTGCGCGCCCCGTTAATTGGGTGAACTCCCCTGGTGAAATATCTACGTGGCCTTGACCGTTCCACTTGATTAATCGATCGATAACTACCGATTTCGCCGGCATGTTTACGCCAAGAGCGAGCGTTTCCGTGGCAAATACAACCTTAATCAATCCTTGTTGGAAAAGTTCTTCTATAACTTCCTTAAGCGGGGGAATCAATCCCGCATGGTGGGCAGCTACGCCTTGTTCAAGAGCTTTTGCCCAATTGAGGAAATTAAGTGGACCATAATCTTCAGGAGAGATTACCTGGGCAACCTCTTCGATTCGTTCCCGAATGATCTCTTTCTCTGATTCGCTAGTCAGATTGAGATGCAGGCAATGTTTCACTGCCATATCGCAACCTGCTCTACTGAATATAAAGAAGATTGCAGGGAGTAGATTCTCCTTAGCAAGACGCTCAATGATCGCTTCTTTATGCAAATTCTTAAAGGTGTGTCGGTATCTTCGATCGTGCAGATTGCGACTGTAACTCTGAGAAATCTTTACCAGTTCTGAGTTCACGCTCCGATCATCCTTGAGCAGAGGATAGAGTTCTGGTCCTTGCATTACGTGAAGATGAAGGGGAACTGGACGCACCTCACTCACGATAACTTTTATAGAGCCACGAACCGTTCCTAACCACTCTCCAAATTCTTCGACGTTAGAAACGGTGGCCGAGAGCGAGACAACAGAGATATCTTGCGGCAGATGTATCAGAATCTCCTCCCAAACCGCGCCGCGAAACTTATCCCCCAGGTAATGGACCTCATCCAGGACCACAAATGCAACATCATGAAGATTCTGAGAGTTTGCATAAATCATATTTCGCAAGACTTCAGTGGTCATGACAACGATTTCGCCATCACCATTGATGGAGATATCTCCTGTCAGGAGGCCAACTTTCCTCTCACCATATTTCTCGGTAAACTCACTAAATTTCTGGTTACTCAGCGCCTTAATTGGCGTGGTGTAGAAGATTCGCTTGCCTTGGCGTTGCGAAAGGTGGGTTGCGAAGTCACCGACGATTGTCTTTCCTGCTCCGGTAGGTGCAGCAACGAGAACCCCACTTCCCCGTTCTAACTCCTTGCAAGCTTCAATCTGGAAATCATCGAGAGTGAAGGACAACCTCTCAATATATTCTGCAAGCGCGGAGTCTTTGCCGGTCGCTCTCTTTCGGGAAGCGGCAAATCGCTCGGCCGGAGATAGCGAACTTTCATCCATGGTTGACCCAAGTTTTCAAGGCTCCATGCTCCACAGTGATTTCAACGGGTGTTGGCGCAATACGCTCCCCGTCAGCGTAAGTTATTGCATCCCCCACAACACGAATCATCCTCCCGCGAATAATCTCAACCTGCGGATGCGAGATATGTGTGCCGGAGTAGACCTTCGGGAAGATTCGCAAGAATTCCCCTTTGGGCACTGGATGCAAGATCATCACATCTAACAATCCATCGTAAATGCTTGCGTCGGGACAAACCTTCATCCCCCCGCCATATGAAGATCCATTCCCTACCGCAATGAGCATTGCTTGAGTCTCGAAGGATTCTCCATCTACATCTACACGGTAGGTGCGAGGTTTAAATCGTGGTAATTCCTGAACCATGGCCAGGTCATATTTACGCTTACCCTTGGGCCAGGACATTCGATTTGCTCGTTCGTTCACGAGGGAATCAAATCCTGTTGAACAAATTGCGCCAAAGCGCCTTCCATTCACTACTCCAATATCTACAGAGGAAGGATTTTGGGAGAAGAATCGATCGATGTTTTTAATCGGCCGCTTTAGCTCTAAACCGAGCGCACGAGCAAAATCATTGCCCGTGCCAGCCGGTATCAGTCCCAGCGGAATCTCTGACAAGCCGTTGATGTCTGCGACAGCATTGAGGACGTGATGCATCATGCCGTCACCCCCAATGACCAGAAGTCTCTCAAAATCTAGGAGGTTCATCCGTTTTAACTCCGTCAGCGATTCTGTAAGTGAATCTGTCGCGATGACTTTGTACCTTGCTCCGAGGAACTCGAGAAAGTCCAAAATTTCCGAGAGAACTTGCGCCCCACGTCCCTGCCCTGAAATGGGATTTGCGATGATGAGGTTAGCTCTCATTAAATGCCGAAGATTTCTTCGCTCGCCTCTTATCGACCAGAATTCCAATGCCTCCAGCAGCAAAGTAGAAACCACAGAGCGGCATGGCAAGGGCCAACATGGTCAGTGGATCTCCAGTAGGGGTGAAGGCGGCTACAAAGAGGAAGATTGAGAAGACAGCCACTCGCCACGGTTTCAGAATCGCTTTACCAGTTACCGCTCCAGCTGCATTGAGTGCCAGGAGAAAGATCGGCAATTCAAAGGCGATTCCAAAGAGCAATATCAGTCGAAGAACAAAATCAAGGTAATCATCAAACCGAATGAGGTTTTCTAAATTATCTGGAGTAAATCCGAGGAGAACTTTTATCGCGATTGGAAGTATCGTATAGCCAAGAATCACTCCAGCCGCGAAGAATGGAATGGAAGAGAGAAAAAATATGAAAGCCAGCGTTTTCTCTCGTTTCTTAAGGGCTGGAAGTACAAAAGCCCAAATTTGATAGAGCCATATTGGTGCCGAAAGAATGACCCCTACTATTAACGCAACCTTAATTTGTAAGTTGAGAGGGCCAAGAACCCCCGATACATAAAGCGCGCTACATGTTTCTAGAGTTGTGTCGGGTCCACAAATCGGAACTGCTAATTTCGTGATTATTTGCGAGTAGAAGAACCAACCAATTGTCGCTAACGCCAAGACTCCAAGCGCACTTTTGAAAATCCTTTTACGGAGCTCATTGAGATGCGCCAATAGTGGCGCTTTCGATTTATCTACTCCTTGCGCCGCAGAAGACATAAAGACCCGCCTCTCACCGGTGCACTACGTGCCGGAGAGTTATTCCGATTTGGGTGGCGAGCTCGGGTTATCCGGTTCATTCGGAGATTCAGGATTTTTATCGCTCTTTAATTCACCCTTGAAAATCCGTAGTGAGCGACCAAGAGCTCGGGCCGAATCAGGAAGACGTTTCGCTCCGAAAAGGAGAATGAGGACCAAGATAACCAACAAGATATGGGTGGGTTCGCGTAAGAACATAGATATCCCTTTCTGGCCCCAATGACTGGCCCTAATGACCGGTCGCGCTGATACTCGTACTTTATCGGTTAACGGTACTTTTGGAGCGTTCGGGTAGCGGCGAGGGCCACCTGGGCGCGGTGAAAATCAGGGGTCAGAACGCGCATAGTCCCCCCAGAGGCCAAAACAGCCCGTTCCAACCATCGCGGGTCATAAACGGTAACGGAGCCGCTAAAGACTTTTCGATGAGGGTCACGTATGAGGGAGTCCAACCCCCACTTCTGCATAAACCACGACCCCCTCTCATCTACCTCAACGCTGACGATGGCGCTCTCTGGTCCGTAGATACCCCCTGAGCCACCGGTTACCTCTCCGTCAACTGATTGAACTTTGAGAACTCGATCCATTCGAAAGAAGCGATGGCGGTGATCTGAGAGCGAATAACCGATCAAGTAGAGAAAACCGTTTCTCGATTGAATCTCCATTGGTTTGATTCTCAGGGAGAGATTCTCATTGAGCGTCGCAGAGAAATATTCGATATCTAGAAGCGAATCTGATGACTCGATGACGCTCTGAATTTCTGGAAGGATGAGTGAACCCTGGTCCTCTAATGGCATCTCGGAATTTTGAGGTAAATCTAGAGCATGAAGCGAAGCGATTTTATTTCGAAGCGAAAGTAAAGTTCCTGAATCTGTATGAGGGGTGACCTCAGATAGTTTGGTGATTGCCAAAAGCAATGCAGCGCCCTCTTGAAACGATATGCGCATCGGACGTTCAAGAGTTTCAGCATTTGCAATCGATATAAAGCCGGAATCGTATGAGACATCAATCAATTCAAGATGGGAATACCCAGGTAATCCACATAACCAGATGAGATTGAGATCTGAAATGAGTTCTTTCTCTGATATCCCAAATAATTGCGCAGTCTTTTCTACCGAAGCACCCGAATTCTTCTGGAGGAAAGGAATCAATTTAAGAAGTCTCGAGAGACGTGCATTACTACTTTTTGCGCTCATAAATGTTGCTCAATAATCTTTTCAAGCAAAGAAGTAATTTCATCACGTATATCGGTAGGTTCTAATACTTCAACTGCATCGCCAGCCCAAAGAATCTGATCAAGGAGTTCGCTTCTATCGATATTCTGCAGGACTAGTTCGCTTCCAACCGGCAACGTATAGTCGGAGATTGAATGGGTTGCCCTTGCAACTAGCGGATGCATTGGTGACATCTCACGATGAAGTTTGATTTTCACTTCTCTAATTCGTTCACCACTGAATGAACGGAGAAAACTACTCAGATCAAAGCTTTCAGGCGGTTCGGTAAAAGGAACCTTTCTATCTGGCTCGATTTCCGAAATCCGATCGATTCGGAAGGTTTTGATTTTCAAATCCTCATGGTCGATTGCGACAAGGTACCAATATCCATTTCTTGAAGTTAATGAGTGCGGAGAAACTCGTCTCATTCGTTGATTGGTACTTGTTGAATAGTTGAACGCTAGCGAACTCCTCTCCTTAAGCGCTTGCCAAATTGTCATTAAAGAATCATTAAGTGGCAATTGCAGGTTCCAGGAGTGTGTGTAATCGAGGATCTCTTCTATCGGTATCTCATTCCCACTCAGGAGCTTCTGTAACGCTCCATTGGTATTAATAGAGGAAGATGACTCATTCAGAACTGCAGTAGCTATGGCGAGCCAGATAGATTCTTCCCTTGTCAGATTTAAATCAGGCATGAAGTAATCCTGGGAGATGACCTGATAGCCGATTTCATCATCAAAGAGCGGATCTATTGGCAGTACTTGGACTGATACGCCCATTTCACGTAATTCATCTTTATCTCGCTCAAACATTCGCTCCATGGATTCTGGTGAACCGGAGTACCCAGGGATAGTTTCGAAAATCTCGCTTTTTCGTAGCGGACGTCGAGTGGCGATTAACGCCAGGGTGAGATTGAGTAAACGCTCAGTTTTATCGACTCGATCCCCGGCCATAATGAGCATCGTAGTAAAGATAGATACGATAAGCGCATGGATTCAACAGCGCCCACCAAAAATAGCACCTCTTTCCCCCGAATCTCCAAGAAAGTTGCGATTGCCCTCTCGCTCTTGGCGCTATTAGTAACAGCGGGTTGTTCGAGTGATAGTGATCCGAAGGATGCAGATCCCACTAGTCAGTCAAGTGAGGCAAGTGAGGCAAGTGAATCAACCGCCTCACCATCAGCGAGCGCGGTTCAATCGGTGCCGGAGTTCTGTGAGCCGACTGATGCGATTGGTCGGGAGATTCTTCCAGTTGGCGCTCCAACCTCTTATCTGGAAGCGAAAAGGTACACGCTCGTCCTCGATACTAATTGTGGCAATATCGAAATTGCTGCCGATGCGGCAAAAGCTCCCGCAACAGTGACCACGATTGGGTTCTTAGCAAATGCGAAATATTATGATGCGAGCGTCTGCCATCGATTAACAACAGAGGGCATCTTCGTTCTTCAGTGTGGGGATCCGAGCGCCACAGGAGCAGGTGGACCGGGGTTCACCTTTAAAGATGAGAATCTTCCCAGCGCATCAGGGGTTAATTACCCAAAGGGAACTATTGCCATGGCCAATTCTGGCCCAAATACCAATGGCAGTCAGTTCTTTATCGTCTATCAAGATACGACCTTGCCTCCCAACTACACGATTTGGGGTGAGGTAATTAAAGGTTTAGATATCGTTGAACAAATCGCTGCCAACGGTACAGCCAATGGTCAATCGGATGGCTCTCCTAAATACCCCGTAGAAATCCGATCAGCCCGGCTGCTCTGATTCTTCGATCGGGCTTTTTGAACCTCTGCGCCGTGTGCGCGGAGCCTCGACGCCATCAGCAACTCGTCGCGACCTAACGAGAAAACCTGTATGACCAATCATTCGATTATCAGGTCGTACCGCTAGTGAATCAACGTGCCATCCCCTGTGAAGGGATTCCCAGGAATACGGTTCGGTAAACCTCCGATCCGCTCGGAGGGCTTCAACCGTGCGCGAGAGCTGTGTAGTAGTCGTGACATAGGCGATAAACACTCCCCCAGGGCGTAGATATGTTGCGCTCTGTTCCACACATTCCCATGGCGCAAGCATGTCAAGAACTATGCGATCCACGGTGCCCATCTGGATACCTGCATGAGAAAAATCCTGCTCTTCAAATGACCCAACTAGAACGCGCCAATTCTTTGGCGATGTGCCAAAAAATAGTTCGATATTCTTTCTAGCGATTTCCGCGAAGTCGTCGCGTCGTTCAATGCTGATAAGTGCGCCGCTATCTCCAATCGCGCGAAGTAAGGCAATAGAGAGCGCTCCGGAACCCACTCCCGCCTCAAGCACAATATCGCCCTCGGATATATCGCCATATCCCACAATGTCAGCTGCATCTTTGGGGTAGACGATGGTTGCACCACGTGGCATGGCAAGTATGAAATCTTCATAGAGAGGGCGCATCGCAAAATACGGCGTATTAGAGGTGGAGAGAATGAAGGATCCCTCGGGCAAACCTACGCATTGTGCATGTTCGATAATCCCCTTGTGGCTATGCCAAGAGCCACCTTCCTTCAAGGTAAAGCTGTAGAGCTTGCCCTTCTGGTCGGAAAGTTGGATGCGGTCGCCATACTGGAAGAGCCCTTTTCGTTTTGCCCAACGTTCCCCTGAATCCATGTCAGTCAGTCTAAGGTGTCTATGTGAGTGAAGACAAAGAAGGCACCCCAGCATCGATAGTCGCGACACTTTCACCAAGTCGCGCTAACGACTATCTCAATTGTCCCCTTCTTTATCGTTTCCGGACGATTGATAAGTTGCCTGAACCGCCGAGCATTGATGCGATTCGCGGCACCCTAGTCCACTCCGTGTTAGAGAAATTATTTACCTTCCCTCGAGCCGAACGGAGCCTTCTGCTCGCAGAATCACAACTATTACCGCTTTGGAGCGAAATGAAAGAGTCACGTTCCGATGTGCAAGAGTTATTGCCAAAGATGAATGAAGAGGAGTTTTTACTCTCTGGATTCACTCTAGTTAAGAGATACTTTGATCTCGAGGATCCAACGAATTTCGAACCCGCCGAACTTGAAACGCATGTTGAGGTTGCCCTCAATGAGCACCTCTTGATTCACGGTTATATAGATCGTCTTGATATTGCTCCTACAGGCGAAATTCGAATCGTCGACTACAAAACTGGGAAAGCACCCGGAATCGGTTTTGAAGAGAAATCCTTCTTCCAGATGAAATTTTATGCGCTGATACTTTGGCGGACTCTAGGGAAAGTTCCTAAACGTTTACAGATGATCTTTTTGGGAGATGGGAAGGTTCTCACTCAGGACCCATCCGAGGAAGATTTACTCCGCACTCAAACTAAGATCGAGAAGATCGCCTTAGATATAGAGGAATCAAAGAAGAGCGGTAAATGGCAAACAAGAAAATCACGGCTCTGTGATTGGTGTGCGCATCAAGGTATTTGTCCGGAATTTGGTGGCACCCCTCCGCCTCTTCCTAACGAGAACGGACCAGATTCCATAAGGAATTGAGTGAATGCCCCTCGAGCGAGGTAATGATGGCGCTCTTTTCTTGTTCTTGGATCGAAGCAATATGTGGGACAGCGATGACCCAAGCTCCGCTGCTCCGCGCTGCAGCAACACCGGTCGGAGAATCTTCGATGATCAAGGAGTTATTGATATCTACTTGTAAGAGATTAGCCGCCTTCAAATAAGGGTCTGGATGGGGCTTGCCTCGCTCCACGTCGTCGGCAGATATCGAGAGCGTGAATGGATGATTCTCTACAGATAACAAAACCGAATCAACCAGCCGACGCGGACTTGCCGAGACAAGAGCGCTTGGGAGGTTGAACTCTGAGATTTCGGCAAGCAAAGCGGCGATCCCGGGCATTAGGGATACTTTCCTAAATTTATTGGCCATTCGATCGATTAGTTCTTTGGAAAACCATTCTGGTTCTTCGCTTCCATCTGCAAGTTCAGACATGTAGCGCCCAACCTTCTCCATTGGCCCGCCCAAACAGAAGAGCTGATCGGTTTCCCGCCAAGTGACACCGAATTCCGCCATGAGTTCACGCTCGGCTTCCAGCCAATATGGCTCAGTATCAACCAACAGTCCATCCATATCGAGAAAGACTGCAACTGGAGTATCGGGGAAAGATTTCATGTTGCGTTAAAGTATTTTGCTTCGGGGTGATGAGCGATGATTGCTGATGTGGATTGTTCTGGATGAAGTTGATACTCCTCCGACAAGTCCACACCGATGCGTTCTGGTTGGAGGAGTTCACAGAGTTGAACCTGTTGCTCTAAGTCAGGACATGCTGGATATCCGAAGGAATAACGCGATCCGCGATATCCCTGGTCAAGAATCTCCCCCAATTGATTGCTATCTTCCCCGCCGAAGCCCAATTCATCGCGAACTCTGGCATGCCAGTACTCTGCTAACGCTTCAGTGAGTTGGACAGATAGACCGTGCAATTCCAGGTACTCGCGGAAATTATTTTGACCAAACAATTGAGCAGTAGCCTTACTGACCGCCTCTCCCATCGTTACGACATGGAAGGCGACGACATCGATCTTGCCGCTTGATTTACTGGCATAGAAATCCGATAGGCATAATCTCTTATCGCGGCGCTGTCGGGGAAAGGTAAAGCGCGTGATCTCGCTTCGAGAATCCAGGTCCTGCGGGTCAAGAATTATCAGATCATTGCCTTCGCTGTAACACGGGAAATAGCCGTAGACAACCGCCGCCTCAATCCAGTTATTCACTTGAATATCGTTGAGTAGCGCTCGTAAACGCGGACGTCCCTCCTCCTCGACCATCTCTGTAAAACTCTTCCCACCTTTAAGACCCCACTGCCCGACAAAGAGCGCGCGCTCATCAATCATGCTGACGTAATCAGCTAATGGAATACCCTTGACTACGCGTGAACCCCAAAATGGTGGGGTAGGAATTGCGTTATCTGCCGATATCGCACTTCGATTGGTATCGATTTCCACTGCACCGTTGGCATCCGAGGTCACTTTGGTCCGACGTTTACGTAATTCGGGTAGCGCTGCTCCTGGCTCCCCTCGTTTGATTGCCATTAAACGATCCATCAGTTCCAAACCCTCAAAAGCATCCTTGGCATAGCGAACGGTTCCAGTGAACTTTTCGGCCAAATCCTGCTCGACGAAGGCACGTGTGAGCGCGGCACCTCCGAGGATTACCGGCCAGCGCTCTGCTAATCCACGGGCGGAAATCTCTTCAAGGTTTTCTTTCATGATCACGGTCGATTTCACAAGCAGTCCACTCATCCCAATTACATCGACGCTTTCTTTCTCTGCCTCGTCGATTATTGTGTTGATAGTTTGCTTGATTCCTATGTTGTAAACGCTATATCCATTGTTGGAAAGGATTATGTCGACAAGATTCTTACCGATGTCGTGAACATCCCCTTTAACTGTTGCAAGAAGAATCTTTCCGCGCCCAGTGGAATCGGTCTTCTCCATTTTGGGTTCAAGATGTGCTACGGCTTTCTTCATCACTTCGGCACTTTGGAGAACAAATGGCAATTGCATCTCACCCTTGCCAAATAACTCTCCAACGGTCTTCATTCCATCGAGAAGTAAATTATTGATGATGTCCAGGGGCGCAATACCTTGAGAGATTGCCAACTCCAGATCATCTTCCAAACCATTTCGTTCGCCATCGATGATTCGTGCCTTCAATCGATCGGTCAGTGGTAGAGCAGCTAATTGTTCAGCGCGCGAATTACGAGATGCAGAGACTTCAGCCCCCTCGAAATGCGACAAGAACTCTGAGAGAGGGTCGTAGGAAACATTTCCTGTTCCCGAGTCGTATTCTCGCCGGTCATAGATGAGATCGAGCGCGAGTTTCCGTGAACGTTCATCAATGCGAGCCATCGGTGTGATCTTGGAGGGATGAATGATTGCACTAGTCAATCCCGCTTCTACCGCTTCATGAAGAAAGACTGAATTGAGCACGATACGGGCCGCTGGATTAAGGCCGAAAGAGACGTTGCTTACGCCAAGCACAGTCTGAACTTCTGGATATAACTGCCGGATAGATCGGATCGCATTGAGCGTTTCGATTCCATCTTTGCGAGTCTCTTCTTGACCGGTAGCAATCGGGAAAGTTAAGGCATCGATGAGTATGTCAGAGGTGCGCATCCCCCAGTTCTTCGTTAAATCCTCGATAAGTCGGGTGGCTATCTTTACTTTCCAATCAGAGGTACGTGCCTGCCCCTCTTCATCTATCGTAAGAGCAACCACAGCGGCGCCGTGTTCTTTGACAAGTGGCATGATTCGCGCAAAACGAGAGTTTGGACCATCCCCATCTTCATAATTAACTGAATTGATAACTGCGCGTCCACCGAGTCTTTCTAATCCTGCTTGAAGCACAGCGGGTTCGGTTGAATCGAGAACGATGGGCAAGGTAGAACTGGTCGCAAATAACTCTGCCAGAATCGACATATCTGCAACGCCATCTCGACCCACATAGTCAACGCATAAATCAAGCATGTGGGCACCTTCTCGAATCTGCTCCTTACCTATCTCGAGACACTCTTGCCAGTTCTGCTCAAGTAGCGCTTCACGGAAGGCTTTAGACCCATTGGCATTGGTTCTCTCACCTATTGCCATGTAAGTGTTTTGCTGTCGGAACGAAACATGCTGATAGAGCGAGGCAGCTCCTGGGTCATGAGTCAATGAACGTGAGGGTGAGAGTGAATCTTTGAATTTCTTCTCTTTAAAGATCTTGACTACTTGAGCTAGGTGTTCGGGTGTGGTTCCACAACAACCGCCAATAATGTTCAGTCCGTAGTCGTTGACAAAAGTTTCAAGACTCTTTGCCAATTCGGAGGGAGCGAGTGGATAAAACGCCCCCCCATCTTGGAGAACAGGTAAACCAGCATTAGGCATGCATGAAAGCATCGCTGTCGATGACTTGGAAAGTTGTCGAAGATGTTCGCTCATCTCGGCTGGTCCGGTTGCGCAATTTAGTCCGATGACATCTATTCCCAGAGGTTCTAGGGCAGTTAGCGCTGCTCCAATCTCACTCCCAAGAAGCATGGTGCCGGTCGTCTCAACGGTTACTTGTGCGATTAATAGAAGATCCTTTCCGGATGATTCGAGAGCGCGACGGCAACCATTTATTGCTGCTTTTGTTTGGAGCAAATCTTGCGATGTTTCCACCAATAGGGCATCAGCGCCGCCATCGATAAGACCGCGCGCACACTCTTGGTAGGCATCTCGTAGTTTCGAATATGGAGCATGACCGAGCGTTGGCAATTTTGTACCTGGACCTATCGAACCAAATACCCATCTCTGGGATTCACCAGAGAATTCATCGCAGACCTCGCGTGCTAAGCGCGCTCCGGCCAAAGAAAGCTCGTAGATCCGATCTTCAATCCCATATTCAGCAAGATTGCCGAAGTTAGCCCCAAAGGTATTGGTTTCAATCCCATCAACTCCGACCGAAAGATAGGCGCGGTGTACCTCTTTCACCATTTCCGGCCTACTGACATTGAGGATTTCATTGCATCCTTCGTGGCCCTGATAATCATCAAGGGTGGGATTCTGGGCTTGAAGCATCGTGCCCATAGCGCCATCGACGATGACCACCCGTTCTGTGAGGGTTTCGCGAAGGCTTTTCATTGGAGTAAGGATACCTGCTCTAATGTACCGCTATGGAGATTTACTCCCTCCCCTCGCTGCGGGACCCGATTCTTATCGCCGCATTTCAGGGTTGGAATGATGCAGGAGAAGCAGCCTCTCAAGCCCTGGATTATCTTCTTTCGCTCTGGCCTTCGCAATTGATAGCCGAAGTTGAATCTGAAGATTTCTACGATTATCAAGTTAATCGCCCGCAAGTTTTTCTTGATGAAGATGGCGAACGAGAGTTGTCTTGGCCTACAACGACTATCCACGCAGTTAGCGTCCCTGATTACGATAGAGATTTGATAATCGTTACTGGAGTGGAGCCATCCATGAGATGGCGGAGCTTCGTGGGTGAAATTCTCTCGCTCGGCGAAGACCTTAATATCTCTCTCGTGGTTTCACTTGGATCGCTCCTTGCCGATGTTCCACACACTCGCCCGATTCCCGTAACGCTCTCAGTGGCAAATTCAACACTAGCGAAGAAATTCGAGGTTGAGATTAGTCGCTATGAGGGGCCGACCGGAATTCTTGGAGCAATTCAAGATGGTTGCAACGCTCGTGATATAGATTCGGTCTCACTCTGGGCAGCGATACCGCATTATGTATCAGCACCTCCATGTCCTAAAGCGACACTCGCTCTGATTAATCATTTAGAAGATTTGCTACAGATGAATATCGATGAAGGTGAGTTGCCCGATGATGCTCGAGCGTGGGAATTAGGCGCAACTCAAATTACTCAGGAAGATAGTGAGATATCTGAGTATGTGCAATCACTTGAAGAATCTAAGGATGCCGCCGAACTACCCGAGGCATCAGGTGAATCAATCGCGCGAGAATTCGAGCGTTACTTAAGGCACCGAGGCGAAGAGAAAAAATAGCGTTTTAGCTATAGAGCAATTCCCAGAACTCCATCGAGATATCGCGAAAGCTGCCCAATGGCATTGACTGAATCCGATGACTCTGCATGTACGAGAGAATGAATGCGATTCTTGGCCCACTCATCAATGAGTGCAAAAGCCTTTGGCGTGTTCAGGTCATCACTAATTGCAGCAGAGATATTCATGATGAGCCCCTCTACATGTCCGCCATAGGGGCTAGAAAAGGCTTCGCGCCATAGATTCAATCGCAGTTCGGATTCTGAAAGCAATCGATCACTCCACTCTCGATCAGCGCGGTAGTGGCCAGAGAGCAGTGCAATGCGAAGCAACATTGGGTCAATACCTTCATCTCGCATGACCGAAACGAATTTGAGGTTTCCGCGGGATTTACTCATCTTCTCACCGTTTAACCCGATCATTCCGGTATGCACAAAACGTCGAGCAAAATCAACGCCAGCAAGGACTCGACCCTGCGCTGCGCACATCGAATGGTGTGGAAAATGCAGATCGCTTCCTCCCCCTTGGAGAGAGATAGGTGCGGTTAGATATTTCAGGGCAATTGCGGTGCATTCGATATGCCATCCTGGTCGTCCCGGCCCGTAGGGTGATGGCCAACTTGGCTCCCCTTCGCGGTGGGCTCGCCAAATCAAACAGTCGAGCGGATTTCTCTTGCCCGACCGATCTGGATCTCCGCCGCGCTCAGCAAAAATCAACTTCCGCTCCTCGAGAGAAAGAGTGGAATAAGAGTTGAAACTGTCGTCGCTGGAAATATCGAAATAGAGATCATCTTCAACTCGATATATAGCGTCGCGTTTTTCTAGTGAGGCAATTGCTTCAATCACCCAAGGAATAGTCTCAAGTGCTCCCATGTAGTGATGCGGTGGAAGGACCCTTAGCGCTGTCATGTCATCTCTGAATAATGCGATTTGGCTCTCGGCCAAATTAGCCCAAGAGACATGATCTCGAGTGGCTCGCTCAAGGAGTGGATC
>Ga0208048_1000697_pt1 | contig 17885 bp, 11 predicted proteins | sample Malawi_45m_30L_FD_184163 | JGI IMG/M metagenome (GOLD analysis project Ga0208048, IMG submission 184163) | Freshwater microbial communities from Lake Malawi, Central Region, Malawi to study Microbial Dark Matter (Phase II) - Malawi_45m_30L... | ecosystem: Environmental > Aquatic > Freshwater >...
CTCGAGACTGGTCCCGGGCCGCGCATCGGCTATGTGTGCGTGACGCAATTCAGCGAGCCGACGGGCAAGGAATTTTCGCGCGCGTTGGACGAGTTGGAAAAGAAAGGGATGGACGCGTTGGTGCTCGATCTGCGCTTCAATCCGGGCGGACTGCTCACCGCGGCGGTCGATGTGGCCGGCGAGTTCATGCCGTCCGGTTCGCTCGTCGCTTACACCGAGGGACGTTCGGCTGCGGCGGAGCGGCGTTATCTTGCGCCGGGCAAGGGACACAAGGCGCGTTCCTATCCGGTTGCCGTGCTGATCAACGGCTCGAGCGCGAGCGGCGCGGAAATCGTGGCGGGTGCGCTCAAGGACACGGGTCGGGCCTTGCTCGTCGGCGAGAAAACCTTCGGCAAAGGTTCGGTGCAGAGCGTCATCTCGCTGCCGGACGAATCGGCGGTGCGATTGACCACGGCGAAATATTACACGCCGGGCAAGCAGCTCATCCACGAGAAGGGTGTGGAGCCGCATATCCGCGCCACCATGTCGTTGGATGACGAAGCCCTATTGCTGGCCCTGCGGCGGCAGGATGAGTTGCCCGAGGGCACAAAGAAGGAAGAGCTCGGTGAGGTCGAGGACATGCCGTTGCAGCGCGCGGCCGATGCTTTGCGCGGTGTGCTGCTGCACGCGAGGGAGGGGACGGGCAAGGCGCCGTCCAAAGAAGGTTGAGCGATCCGCTCGTTCTGGCCATCGAGACCTCGTGCGACGAGACGGCCGCGGCGGTGCTGCGTTTTCCGGGCGATTTGCGCGGACAGGTCATTGCCTCGCAGGCGGCGGTGCACGCTGCTTACGGTGGCGTGGTGCCCGAAGTGGCTTCGCGCAACCATCTGGCCCACGTGCGCGAGGTGGTCGAAGGCGCGCTGAAACAAGCCGGTGTCTCGCTCGATGAGATCGATGTTTTCGCGGCGACAACCGGACCGGGATTGGCCAGCGCACTGCTGGTGGGAAGCGCCGCGGCCAAAGGATTTGCCCTCGCTTTGGACAAACCGTTTTTGGCCGTGAATCACATCGAGGGACATCTCCTTTCCCCGTTTTTCGGACGCGCGGAAATTCCGCCCTCGGTCGGATTGGTGGTGAGCGGAGGCCACACCCTGCTTGTCGACATCGAGGGCGCGGGTAATTACCGGTTGCTCGGTCGAACTCTGGATGACGCGGCGGGCGAGGCTTTCGACAAAGTGGCGAAACTGCTTGGCATGGGTTATCCGGGCGGTCCGCTGATCGAAGCCGAGGCGGCAAGCGGGAACCGGACGCGCTTCGAATTTCCGCGCAGCATGAAGTGCTCGGGCGATTTCCAATTCAGTTTCAGCGGATTGAAAACATCGGTGCGGTATTTGCTGCCGAAAACATCCGAGGCCGATCGCGCCGATCTTTGCGCGGGCTTCCAAGAGGCGGTGGTCGATGTGCTGGTGCACAAGGCGGTGCAAGCGGCCAAAGAATGCCGGCGCAAACTGATCGCGGTAAGCGGCGGTGTCGGACTGAACGCGCGACTGCGCGAGCGGTTGACGCACGCGGCGGAATCGCAGGGGATCGCGGTGCTTTTCGCCCCGAACGCGCTGTGCACGGATAATGCGGCGATGATCGCTTACGTGGCGGCTTTGCGCGCCGCGCGCGGGGAGCGGTCCTCGCTGGAGGCCGATATTTTTCCTTCTTTGGGCACCAGTCTTTTCGCTGCAGCCTGAAAGTTGGCGCGAAAATTGCTTGCACTCTGGTGGCAGGCAGGGCGTTCTCGTGTAATGCCCGCCCTACAGCAGAGCGCCCAGATGTCCCAGGCGCAGATTTTGTCGCCCCAGATGCGGCAAAGTTTGGAGATTCTGCAGGCCACCGCTCTGGAGTTGCAGCAAATGGTGCGGCAGGAATTGGAGACCAACCCGGTCCTCGAGGAGGAACGTCCGGAAGACGAGATCGCGGAGAAGGACGAAGCGGAAGACGCGGATTCCGGGGAAGAGGACGAGTTGGCCCAACTGGAGGATGACTGGAGCGATTTTTCCGCGCAGGGGGCGGTCGATCCCGAAGCGGAAGCGCGGCGCATGCGTTTCCTCGAAGGTATCGCACCGTCCGAGACGCTGGCCTCGCACTTGGAAAACCAGTTCGGACGTCTGGCCCTCGATCCGGTGCAACGCCGCATCGCCACGCTGCTCATTGGCAATCTCGACGAAAACGGCTACCTCGCGGCCTCGCCCGAGGAAGTGGCCGATGAAGCCGGAGCGGAGACGGCGGAGGTGATCGAAATCCTCCACATGCTGCAATCGATGGATCCTCCGGGCGTCGGCGCGCGCGATTTGTCCGAGTGTCTTTCGCTGCAACTCGACCGGCTGGGACAAGGCCACAGCCCGGCGAAGCGCATCGTGCGGGAACATCTCGACTTACTCGGACGCAAAAAATTCGCCGAGATCGCCTCGGCCGCCGGATTGAGTCAAGACCAAGTGCGCGAGGCGGGCGCGCTTATCGCGGAACTCAATCCAAAGCCCGGTCGGGCCTTTGCCGGGGAAGCGGCGCAGGTTCTCGCGCCCGATGTGATCATCGAAAAGATGGGGGATGAATACGTGGTTTCGCTGGTGCGCGACAACATTCCGCATCTGCGCATCAGCCGGGCTTACCGAGACCTGCTCGGGGAATCCGGCGGCAGCGCCGAGGTGCGCGGTTACCTGCGCGACAAAATCCGCGGCGGGAAATTCATCATCAAAAGCATCCAGCAGCGCCAACAGACCATTCTGGCCATCGCGCGCGAGATCGCCGCGCGGCAGCGTCCGTTCCTCGAAGGAGGCGTGGCCGCGCTCGTTCCCATGACCATGGCGCAGGTGGCCGATGCGGTGGGCGTGCACGAAACCACGGTGAGTCGCGCCATCGCCGGCAAAACGGTGGCCACACCGCAGGGCGTTTTCGAAATGAAATTCTTTTTCACCACCGGATACCGCACGGCGGACGGGGCCGAGGTGAGCAACACGAGTGTGAAAGACGCCATCGCCGCGTTGATCCGGGCGGAGGACGGACACAAGCCGCTGAGCGACCAGCAGATCGTGGAAAAACTCAAAGCCGACGGCCTGCCGGTGGCGCGGCGCACGGTGGCCAAATACCGCGAGGCCCTCGGTTTTCTGCCGAGCCATCTGCGAAAATCCTTTTGAGCCGTGCCGCGCGTAATGATGATGTCCGTTCCATGACGACGTTGAATGTGGAATCCGTGCGCGAAGCGCTGAGGGCGGTGAAATATCCGGGCTTCAGCCGCGACATTGTTTCGTTCGGCTTGGTCGAGAATGCCGAAGTGCGGGGCGATGAGGTCTTCGTGAAGCTTTCGCTGGCGGTGGAAGATCCCAAGGTTGCGCAGCAAATCCATCGCGAATGCATGGAGGCGCTGGCTGCCCTGCCGGGCGTGCGCACGCCGCATGTGCTTATCGACCTGAAGAAACCGCCCGCGGCCACATCGCCGGGTGCGACCAAGATCGAAGGCGTGAAGCACGTCATCGCCGTGGCCAGCGGCAAGGGTGGGGTGGGCAAAAGCACGGTGGCTTCCAATCTGGCGCAGGCCCTCAGCCTGAGAGGCGCGCGCACCGGGCTCTGCGATTGCGATCTTTATGGTCCGAGCATCGCGCTGATGTTCGGCACGACCGAGCAACCGTGCGCGACCGGGGACAACCGCATCGTGCCGATCGAGCGCTACGGGCTGAAGTTGATGTCGATGGGGTTCCTGACCGACGCGGATACGCCGGCGGTGCTGCGCGGGCCGATGGTCACGCGCTACACGCAGCAATTTTTGCGTCAGGTCGACTGGGGCGACTTGGATTTTCTCATTCTCGATCTTCCGCCCGGCACGGGCGACATCCAGCTCACCGTGGTGCAAACCGTTGCGCTGGCCGGTGCTGTGGTCGTGACCACGCCGCAGGAAGTTGCGTTGATCGATGCGCGCAAAGCGGTGGCCATGTTCCACAAAACCAATGTGCGCGTGCTCGGGATCGTGGAGAACATGAGTTACTTTCTCTGCCCGAGCGATGGTGTGCGCTATGACATCTTCGGGCGCGGCGGCGGACAGCGCGAAGCGGACCGACTTGGTGTTCCATTGCTCGGCGAGATCCCGATCGACGTGTCCACGCGCGAGGCGGGGGACACGGGGATGCCGATCGTTGCGCGGGCGCAGGATGGTGCCGTGGGACGGGAATTCATGAAGATGGCGAAAAATTTGCGCGAGCAAATTGAAAGCGCATCCGTCGGGGGCGGGACGGCGTGAAATTGCCAGCAGCAAATCGGTATTTGTTGCTCATTGCTTGTCCCCAATTCCTTGACTCCTTCCTAACCATGCCTATTATTCCTCCCATGAACTCCTCCCACGACGAGGGTGTCGACCTCGTTCGTAATTCCATGCTCTACCGGGAGTTTCTGGCTGAGCGTGAGGAAATTCTCCGCCACAAATGGATCGAAAGTGAGAAAGTGGGCCACGATATCGGCTTCGAACGCGCCCTGCTCGATTGGGTCATGCGCCACCGTGGAGGCTGGCGGACCACCCGGGGCCGCCAAACGGCTGTGCCCGCCGCCTGAAAAGGCTTACTGACGGCCCAGTTTCGATTGTGGCAAAGTGGCCGGAATGTCACTTCCGGCTGCTCAAACGCTGATCGATCAAACCGGCGTTGCTTCCGCGGTGGCAAGATTGGCTGATGCCTTGGCTTCGGACCTGGGGGGCGAAGGCCAAATCTTTTTGGCCGGCATTCCAACCCGCGGGGTGCCCTTGGCCCGCCGACTGAAAGAAGAACTGGGCTCGCGCGGTCTGGCTGCGGAATGTGGTGCGGTCGACATCGCCATGTATCGCGACGATCTGGGCATGCGCGGCGGGGTGGCTCCTCTGCGCGGCACGGAATTGCCGATCGACTTGGACCATTGGACTGTCGTGCTGGTCGACGATGTGCAGCAAACGGGACGCACGGCGCGCGCGGCGATCGATGCGGTGCTCGGCTTCGGGCGTCCCAAACGCATACTCTTCGCCGTGCTGGCCGACCGCGGCGGACGCGAGTTGCCCATCCGTCCGGATTACACCGGAATGGAATTGAGCGTGCGCCCCGGGGCCAAGCTGCGCGTGCGCTTGGCCGAGGTTGATGACGGCGAGGAGGGAATTTTCGAGTCATGATCTGGACGCGCAAAGACCTGATCGCGCTCTCGGAACTGTCCGCGGAGGAAATCGTCTTCATTCTCGACACCGCCGCGGAGTTCAAAGGGGTCGGTCAGCGCCGGCTGAAAAAAGTGCCGAGCCTGCGCGGCAAAACGCTGGTCAATCTTTTCGTCGAGGCGAGCACACGGACGCGCACGTCGTTCGAGCTCGCCGCGGTGCGTCTCAGTGCGGATGTGGTCAACATCACGGCGACGACCTCGAGCCTGTCCAAGGGCGAAAGCCTGAAGGACACGGCGAAAAATCTCGAGGCCTTGGCCGCGGATCTCATCGTTCTGCGCCATTCCGCGGCCGGAGCGCCGCAATTTCTGGCTGAGCGTTTGCAGGCGGGGGTGATCAATGCCGGGGACGGCTCGCACGAGCATCCCACGCAGGGATTGCTCGATGTTTTCACCATGCGCGAGCGCCTCGGCCGCGTCGAAGGTCTCAAGGTCGGCATTGTCGGCGACATCCGTTTCAGCCGCGTGGCGCGCTCGAACATCTGGGCGCTGACCAAGCTCGGGGCCGAAGTGATCCTGATCGGTCCGCCCACTTTGGTGCCGCGCGAATTCGAGCGGATCGGTGCGCGCATTTGCCATCGCTTGGACGAAGTTCTGCCCGAGTTGGATGTGGTCAATTTGCTGCGCATCCAGCACGAGCGGCAAAAGGCGGGATATTTTCCGGGCACGGGCGAGTATGCTTCGCTCTTCGGACTCAATGCGGCGCGCGCGGCGCGGCTCAAGGCAGGCGCCTTGGTCATGCATCCCGGACCGATTCATCGCGGTGTCGAGTTGGACGGCTCCGTGGCCGATGGCCCGCACAGCGTCATCCTCGACCAAGTGACCAACGGATTGGCCGTGCGCATGGCGGTGCTTTATCTTTGCGGTTCGGTCGCGCTGAAGGAGGAAGCATGAGTCATTCGGTCAACATCCGCGGAGGACGCATCGTCGATCCGTCTTCGGGCCGCGACGAAACCGGCGATGTCTTCATTGCCGACGGAAAGTTCGCCGCTTCTCCCGCGCCCGGCGCGGTGGAGATCGATGTACGCGGGTTGGTCGTGTGTCCGGGCTTTATCGACATGCATGTGCATCTGCGCGAGCCGGGGCACGGGGCGAAGGAGACCATCGAGACGGGAACCAAAGCGGCGGCGGCCGGGGGATTCACCTCGGTGGTGGCCATGCCGAACACCAATCCGGTGGCGGATCATCCGGGCATCATCGCGTGGATGGAAGAGCGCGCCGCGCAGTTCGGTGCGGTCAATGTTTTCACCACCGGCGCGATCACCGTCGGTTCGCAGGGCGAGCAACTTGCTCCGATTGGTGCGATGGCCAACGCGGGGATTGTCGCGGTGACCGATGATGGACGTTGCGTGCAGAACCACGAAGTGATGCGCCGGGCCGCGGAATACTGCGGACTTTTCGGTCTGCCCATCCTCGACCATTGCCAGGATGCGTCCACGGCGGGAGCCGAGGCCATGATGCACGAGGGCTATTGGAGCACGGTGCTCGGTCTGCCGGGATGGCCGCGTATGGCGGAAGAAATCATCGTGGCGCGCGATGCTTTGCTTTCCGAGGCCACCGGCACGGCGATCCATTGCCAGCATCTTTCCGCCGCGGGGAGCGTGCGTATCCTGCGCGAAGCGCAGTCGCGCGGGGTCAGACTGAGCGGCGAAGTTTGTCCGCACCACATTGCCCTGACCGACGAGTCGCTCGCCGGCTACGACACGAGTTTCAAAATGAATCCGCCGCTGCGCGAACAGTCGGACATCGACGCGCTTCTCGAGGGAATCGCCGACCGGACGATCGGCATTCTCGCCACCGATCACGCGCCGCATGCGGTTTACGAAAAAGAAGTGGAATTCGCCGCCGCGCCGTTCGGCATTGTCGGACTGGAAACCGCGGTCGGCATTTTCTGCGAGATACTTTTGCACCGCTGCAGGGTGATCGATCTGCCGCGGCTGGTCGCCATGCTGACCATCAATCCCGCGCGTTTGCTCAACCTCGACCGCGGCACATTGGCCGCGGGTGCGCCGGGCGATGTGACCATCCTCGACCCGCAACGCGAGTGGACAGTGGAGAGAGAAACATTCGCCTCGAAAGGAAGGAACACGCCGTTCCACGGATGGAAATTGCGCGGGCGCGCGGTGCGCACCATCGTCGGCGGGCGGACCGCTTGGCATCTCGAGGCGTGAGCGGTCATTTCGAAGTTCTGGCCACGGACGGCGCATCGTCCGCACGACGCGGACGTTTGCGCACAAGGCGCGGCGTGATCGAAACACCGATCTTCATGCCGGTCGGCACGCAGGGCACGGTCAAGGCGGTCAGTCCGCGCGAATTGCGCGAACTCGAGGCGCAGATCATCCTCGGGAACACCTACCACTTGTTTGTCCGTCCGGGGCTGGAAGTCATCCGCAAGATGGGCGGACTGCACAAATTCATGGGTTGGGATGGTCCGATCCTCACCGACAGCGGCGGGTTCCAGGTTTTCTCCTTGGCCAAGTTGCGCCGCATCACCGAGGAGGGCGCGCATTTCCAGAATCACCTCGACGGAACGCCGTGCTTTATCGGTCCGGAGACCTCGATGGAAATCCAGCACACGCTCGGATCGGATATCGTCATGGCTTTCGACGAATGTCCGCCGCATCCGTGCACGCACGAGCAGGCGGCGAAGAGTCTCGATCTCACCTTGCGTTGGGAGCGCCGCTCGATCGATTGGTGGGCCGGACGGAATGATCCCGGCGAACGCCCGCTCCTTTTCGGCATCGTGCAGGGATCGTCCTATGCGGACCTGCGCGAGAAGTCGGCGCGCGAATTGGTCGCCATGGGTTGGGACGGATATGCGGTGGGCGGAGTGAGCGTGGGCGAACCCGAACCGGAAATGATGGTTGCGGTGGAATTTGCCGTGCCGCACCTGCCGCAGGACCGTCCGCGCTACGCGATGGGCCTGGGCACGCCGCCGCAGATGGTCGAGATGGTGGCGCGTGGCATCGACATGTTCGATTGCGTGTTGCCCACGCGGATCGCGCGCAATGGGACGGCCTTCACCGAAACGGGCACGATCAATTTGAAGAATGCCTGCTTCACCATGGACGAAGCGCCGATCGAGGAAGGCTGCGGGTGTTATGCTTGCGCCAATTTTTCACGCGCTTATTTGCGCCACTTGGTCAAAGCGGAGGAAATTCTCGGACTGCGCCTCATCACGCTGCACAACCTGCAGTTTTATCTCGGCTTGATGCGGCGTGTGCGCGCGGCGCTTGAGGCGGGGACCTTCGCCGATTTCCGGCGGGAATTTGTCGGCGGCTACAAGCCGCACGCGGAGTGACGAATCAGGGATCTTCCTGATCGTTGCGCACGTAGGGGTAGCGCGTCTCGAACATGAGTTCCGGCGGGAACTCGGAGTACCCGCGCCAGATCCACTGCACGTTGCTCTTGTAGGGCGGAGCGTAGGTGCCTTTGTAGGTCGGAATGGGGAAGAGCAAGGTGTCGTAGAGTCCGTAGCCCAAGCGGGCGAAGGTGCGAGCAAGACCGCGGACGATGCCGTAGCTGAAAGCCGCGCTGTTGCCCTCGAAGTAATTCACCGAGGCCATCGAAGTGGGAAGTTCGGTGATGCCAAAGCAAATGTTGCCCAGACCGCGGCCGAGTTTGCGGGTCGGACCCCATTCGGAGGAGGGAGGCTGCTGGATGTCGGCGCTGGCCAAGGCAGCGGTAAGAACAAGGGCGAGGGGGAGGAGGACCGCTTTCATTTCTTCCAGTAAAGCCCGCCCGGATGGCGCGGGCAAGCCCGATCAATCCCCCAGTTCCACATTCCAGCAGCCCACGTCGACAAAATGTCGCCAGGTGTCGTGCACCGGGGCCGAGTAGGTGAGGTGGATGAAGGGGCGCCATCTGGGGCGTTTCGGCTCTTTGAGGAGCTGCATCTTGGCTTCGTGGGGCAGGCGGTTGCCTTTGCGTGTGTTGCAGGGAATGCAGGAGCAAACGACATTTTCCCACGTGGTCTGGCCCCCGCGCTGACGCGGCATAACGTGGTCGAGATTCAATTCCTGCCGGTCCAATTTGCGCGCGCAGTATTGGCAAGTGTGATTGTCGCGTTCGTAAATGTTTTGCCGCGTGAACTTGACCTCCTTGCTTGGCAGGCGGTCGAACGCAAGGAGCACGATGATGGTCGGAACGCGGATGTTGAAGCGCACAGCATGGACCATGTGGTCGGGATCCGGCGATTTCTGCGAAAAGTCGTGCCAGCTCTGGAAGTCGTGGGTGAGGTAATTGTTTTGCTCGTCGCGCCAGACGACTTGGGCATGTTCCTGATAAAGGAGGGTAAAGGCGCGCCGGGCGCTGCAGACGTTGACCGCCTGCCACAGCCGGTTGAGCACCAGCACATGCCTGTCGAGCAGGGACTCCATGGAGTGTGGGCCGCTGGGGAGCGGCCGAGGTCCGACAACCTAGCCAGAGCCCCGTCCTCTGTCAAACAGGGGACCGCGGCCATGTGAGCAGTTTGTGGACAACATTGATTTGCGGCGGCTGCCCGCCTATTGTCACCGACCCCATGAAATCCGTGCGGTTCCCAATGCTGCCGCTTCTGGTTGGTCTCTTCTTTGCGGGCAACCTGCTCGCCCAAGGAGACCCGGCCGGGGAGTTTTTCGCCGCTTACCAGGAATTCCAACGCGCGGAGAGACTCGAGAGAGAAGGGCGCACCAAGGACGCGGCCGCCAAATTCCGCTACGTCGCGTCGCAGTTGGGGCAGATCAAATCGCAAAACCCCGAGTGGCAGCCGATGGTGGTCGATTTCCGTCTGAAGAAAACGCAGGAGGCGTTGCTCCGCCTCGAGGGTGCCGCGGCTCCGGCCACCATGGGACCTCCACCCGATCTTGCCGAATTGCCCGGCGAGGAAGATTTGCCTCCGGTTCAGCCCGCGCGCGTGGGTGCACCTCCCGGACCCACTATTTCCATTTCCCCCGATGCCGGTCCGGCCGAAACGCCGGCCAGTATTCCGGATGTTCCGCCGACTTCCGCGCCTGTCGCGGACGACCCATCGGCCGAAAGCTCCTCGCTGCGCAGCCAGTTGGCCGAGGAGCAAAACCGCACCGCCGAGCTCGAACAAAAACTTTCCGACGGCCAGGCTGAAATCGCGCGCATTGCTGCCGAGTTGGACCAAGCCAAGGCCACCGTCACGCGCCTCGAGGAAGAGGGCAGCAAAAAGTCCGACGACAAAGCCGAGCCCGAGAGCGCCGCGGAAATCCAACGCCTGGGCAAAGCCGCGAAAGAACTCGAGGAAACCCTCGCCGCCGCCACGGCCGAGAAAGAAAAGTTGTCCGCCGCCGCCGCCGAGAGCGCCAAACAGATCGAAGACCTCAACGCGCAGCTGACCGCAGCCAAGCAGGAATCCGACACCGCAAAGTCCGAGGTGGAAACGGCCAAGACGGAAGCGGAAACAGCCAAGAAGCGCACCGGAGAACTGGAGGCGGAACGCGAAACGCTCGTCGCCGAACGCGATGGCGCTCGGCAGGAAGTCGAGAAGGTCAAAGGGGAAGTGACCGCGCTGTCCACGCGCGTCACCGAACTCGAGAACGAGCGCACGGAACTGGTCGCCGCGCGCGACACCGCCCAGAAAGAAGCGGCCGAGGCGAAGACCGCGCTGGAAAAAAACGCCGAGCTGATCGAAGCGAACAAGCAACTCGAGCAAAAACTGGCCGATGCCGCGCAAAAGATCAGCGGCATGGAGACAGACGCCGCGGCCAAGGCGGAATTGGTCGAAGGTCTGCAGAAGGACCTCGACAAAGTTCGCAGCGAACTTGCCACGGCTCAGACCCAACTCAAGGATGATCGCGAGCGCTTCGACAAACTCCAGGCGGTCAACGATCAACTCCTCAAGGAATACGACCGCGTGACCGGCGCGCTCGCCGCGGTGCAACTCGGCGAGGTGTCGGCGGCCGAGGCCAAGCTTCTCCAGCAGGAGAACGAAGTGTTGCGCGGAATCATCATGCGCCAGATCGACGAGCAGGCCCGTCGCGAGCAGGCCTACCGTTTGGCGCAGGAGGAAATGCAGCGCCTCGAGATCAAGTCCGACACGCTCAACGACAAACTCAACGAGCTGGCCAAGCCGACGCTCGAACTGAGCGAGGCCGAACAGGAAATGCTCAAGCGCCCGGTGGTCACCTTGCTCGATGCGGACGCGGCCAAAATGAGCGCGCAGGTTGCCGTGCTCAAACCGGCAGACAACGCACCGCCGGCCGAGGGACAGAGCACCGAAGCGCAACCGTCGCCTTCGCCTTCCGAGTCGCCCGCCGAGTCTGCTGCCGCCGGCGAAGAGGCGACTCCCGCCACGGAAGCCGCGGCTGCGGCCGAGTCGCTCAATACCGAGATTTCCTCCGAGTTGATGGCGTTGGTCAACGATGCGCGCGAGCAATTCGTCAAGGGCAACTTCGGCAAGGCCGAGGAGCTTTACGTGAAGTTCCTCGAGATCCAGCCGGACAATGTCATCGCGCTGGCCAACCTCGGTGTCGCGCAGTTCCGTCAGGTCAAGCTCACCGCCGCGCAGCTCGCGCTGGAGAAAGCGGTCAAGGTCGATCCCAATGATGCATTTAGTCTGACCACGCTGGGCGCGGTGATGATCGAGCAAAACCGCATTCAGGACGCGGTCGGTTATCTCGAGCGCGCCAACACTTCATCGCCGGACGATCCGATCACACTCAACTATCTCGGCGTCGCTTCCAGCCAGCTCGGCGAATTCGGCAAAGCCGAGCAATCGCTGCGCCGCGCCATCACGGTGAAACCCGAATACGCCGAAGCGCATTTCAATCTCGCGGTCATCTACGCCACGGCCAAACCGCCGTCCATCGCGCTGGCCAAACGCCACTACGAGAAAGCGCTCGAGCTCGGCTCCAGCCCGGACAAACGCCTCGCCACCATGCTGCAGGGGGAGCCGGGAAGTTGACCCTTTGCGAGCGCCAAAGCGTCCGCGTTGGTCGTTCCTCAGTCGTAAGACAGATCGAACCGTATGAACATGGTGCTGGCGGCGGGCGCCTCCCAAGTGCGGCGACGGTGACCCGGGGAAACGCCCTGCTGATCGGTTTCGACGATCTCCACTATTCCCGAGGCGCTCCAATCCGAGCCAAGGTTGGTCGTGCCTTTCGCAACGATCGAGAGTTCGATGTCGTCGCGCACGATCGCGCTGACTCGCGGTTTTCCGTCGACGAACCGGATGGCGGGTGGGGATGGAAAGTCAGCGGGTGATGTCGGGTCGGTGCCGCGCGCGTATTCGAGAAGATTGGCCGCGCCGTCGCTATCGTTATCGGCAGTCAAGCCGGCCATGGCGCCACTCAACCCGAATCGCGTGGCGAGCACATGGGCTGCACCAGAGCGGACGATTACTTCGCGCGTGATTGGTGTCGCGGTGTTGCCGGCGGCATCGGTGGCTGCGTAGGTCAGAATGTAGGTTCCGCGCACGGCGGTATCGACCGAACCGCTGGTTTGCACGGCAACGGGGCCGTCGATGGCATCCAAAGCGCTGACACCCGGCTCGACGAAAGTGGCGCCGACGGGGAGGTAGAGCGGATTGTCCCCGGTCACGGTGATGACCGGCGTAACGGTATCGACGACCGCAGCCGTGTTGGCTGCGATCTGGACATTGTCCAACCGGTTGTTGCCGCTGCTGGATGTTGCTCCGGTCACGGTCATGCGCAGGAAAACATCCGAGGCACCGTCGACGTTGGTGATGACCGGCAGATTGATCGCCGTGAAGTTGGTATTGTTCCGCCCGGTCTGCACGCTCATCTCGGTCCAATTACTGGCATTGGTGCTGTAGAACCACGTGTGCGAGGTGAAGCCGCTCGCAGAGCCGCGGGTGGCGTAGCTGACAGCAAGGTCCTTGCGATTCGCCATGCTGAATCGGAAGACGATGGATTGGCCGTTGGCCGAGTTCGAAGTTGCGGAGACGAGGGCCAGCGCAGAGGGACCGAAGTTGTTGGTGCTGAAACCCGGTCCCGCGTTCAAGGAAGTGCCCGAAAAGGCAGTGACTTGGTTGCTGCCACCGGTAGTGGGCAAAGCAATCCAACTGCTCGCTCCATTCGTGCCGTCGAGGTGCAGGGTTCCGGATCCAAAGTTCGCGACATAGACACGGGGTGCATTGTTGGAGGCCGCTGCCGTGCCGCCGTTGGTCGTTGTTTCGAAATCCCATCCGGCGATCAGCGCGGGGGCCTCGGTCACGGACAGCGTGCGAGCCACGGGCGTTGCGGCATTGAAATTGTTGTTGCCATCCTGCGAGGCCGTGATCGTCGTGGTTCCCGGACCGACAATGGTAACCACGTTCCCGGCCACGATGGCCACGGCGGGATTCGAGGAAGAGTAGGCAACGGCGAGTGCCGACGTGCTTGTCGCCGTGAGGGAGAAGGGCAGGGTCGAAGTTGTGGCGGACGGCAATTCGGCGAAGGCGATGGTCTGGTTCGCCTTGGTGATCGTGCCGGTCAGCGACGGTTGCACCAGCGAGTAGTTGACCGCGTCCGCGCCACCGAGAAAGAGATTCGGGGTGACGAGCTTGTTCTCGCCTGCGCTCGAGTTGTTGAAAGTTCCCTCTCCCGAAATCGTGACGACCTCTCCGGGCAGAACTCCGACGAGCGTTGCGCCGGTGATCGTTGCCGTCGTGTTGCCGTCAAAAGGCTTGGTCGTCACCGTTGCGCCGGTGACGGTCAACTGCCTCGCCGTGATGCTCGCCGCGAGCGTCGGTTGGATCGGGACGGTGTAGTTGGCGCTTGGCGCCGCGTAGTCCCCACTGCGAGTCAAGGTCTTGCCGCCGCCGACCGACTTGTCGGGGAAAGCCCAATTCACATTGCCGCTCACCGCGGAGCTCTCGTTGTTGGCCAGTCCTTGGTAAACGGGCGTGCCGCTCACCATGACCTCGGCCGTTCCGTTGTAGGTTTTGTCCATCGCGGCCAGTCCGCCAATGGTCAGCGGCTTTGGCGCCACCGCGTTTCCGCTCGATGCGGTCGCGAGGGTAACCGTCGCCGCACCGCCGCCGCTCACCGTGATGGACTGCGCGTTGTAGGACCCGCCGACCGGAGCCGTGGCGGCGAGGCGAAGGAAAATCGTGGTGTTGGCCAGGCTCCCCCCGGCGGGGCTGAGACTGAGGAGGTTTCCGAAGCTGCTGCCATCGGCGGAAATCTCGAATCCCGCGGGTGGCGCGATTTCCACTGTGCTGGTCAGATAAACGCCGGACACCGTGAAGGTCGCCGTGGTCGAAGCGCTGCCGTAAACCGTGGTCAAAGACGCCGGCGTTCCCGCAACAAACAGCTCGGGGTTGGTCAAAACACCGGCCGAGAAAGACGGCGCACCGCCGATCTTGTAGTCGATGACCGCACCGCTGTTGTTGAAGGCAAAAATGCGGAAGGTGTAAGTCTGCCCCGCCGCAAAGCCGGTGAAGCCGCTGTAGCTGAAAATGCCGCTACCGAGATTGATCGCACCCGAACCGTCGCTCACATCGGTGTCATTCGGAATAACCGTGCCGTCGGTCGGCGTGTTTTGCGCGCCGGAACTGACCACAAGAAGATATCCGTCGGCGTCCGCTGTCGTCCAAGTGGCGGCTATGTTCGCGGACGTCACTGTCCCGGTAGCGAAAGCTCCGGGGTGGTTCATCGGTTCGGCTTTCAATGTCGTGAAAGTCAGCGCGTTTCCGTAAGTGATGCCCGCGGCGTTGGACGCGTAGGCGCGGAAATAGTGCGGCGTTCCCGGAGCCAATGCGGTCGCCTCCGCGTTGAAACTTCCGATGCCAGAGCCGGCGGCAACCTCAGTGACGCCCGGTTCGCCGATTTCCGGCGTGGCGTCGAGTGTGCTGTAGACAAAACCGCGCGCGGTCACGGCGGAAGAGCCGGCGCTCTGCACATTGCCGTTCAGCGTTGTCGTGGTCACGGCGATCGAAGTGGCAGACGAGGACTCGACGGTCGGAGGCGTGCTGGCCGCGGGGAGGACATTGACTGTTCTTGTTGCTGTGCCGATGTTTCCCTTGCTGTCCGTCGCGGTGTAGGTGAGCGGGTAAGAACCGGCTACCGAGCTATCGACCGAGCCGGTGCGATTGACGGTGCGCGAGGTATTGTCGCCCGTGTCGAAAGCGGAGAAGCCGGGATCGGTGAAGTTTTCCCCGAGTTCGATGTTCAGCGGATTTGCGCCGCTCAAGGTGATGACCGGGCCGTTCTGGTCGAGCGCCCGCAGGCTGTCGATAAACGTGGTGTTGTCTGCGCTGTTCCCCTCGCCGAAAGTTTCCGATGAATTCACATCGGCTTCCTCGGGATCGTAAAAGTCGTCGAGACGGCGGTTGCTGTTGTCGATGAAGCAGAAGAATCCCCGTCGCGAGGATAGCTCGCGCGTTGCGCGGGTCTTGCGTCCGCTAAAGGCATTGAATTGCGTTCCGGCCGTGCCTGCGCCCAGAGCGTGCATGCCGCCGGCCACTCCGTCGGGTTGCATGCCGGCAGGTTTGACCATGAGCATCTCGATGTTGCCGATGTCGAAGCCGCCGCTTTCCTCCGTGAAATAAGTTAGGTTCGCCAGATTGACCTCGAGGACGAAATCGGATGCGTCGAGATCCTCGGTCAGCGTGTTGCCCGCAGATAGAACGATCAGCGTGCCTGCCTTGACCCGCGACCAGAAGGGGTGGTCGGCAAAAACGTATTTGCCGCCGCTGTCGGTGGCCGTGTTGCTGTTGAAATCCTTGATCACCATCCCGCGCAAATCCACCGGCGGTCCGTTGACCGCGTCGCCGGTGACGAGCAACTCGACGCGATCGGTTGTCGCGTTGTGGTATTTGTTGACCACCACCGTCGGAGTGGTCGGTTGCTGGGCCGTGTTGATCACACGAAGGGTGTAGGGTTTGCTCGATGTGCCTTGAGACCCGGTGGCCCTGAGCGTGACATTGTAAGTTCCGGCAACGGTCGGTGTTCCGCTGATCACGCCGCTGGAACTGTTGACCGAGAGGCCGGCGGGCAGACCAGTGGCGCCGAAGGACGTGACCGTCTGCGAGCCGTCGGTCTGGATGGTGTAACTGTAGCTCGCGCTGACATACGCCGATCCGCCGGAGGTGGCGACGATGACCGGCCCGCTCGGGGACGCCACGGTTCCGGAAACCGCCACATTTTGCGAAGGTGCGCCTCCGCCCGTGTGGGTGACATTGCCCGCGTAGACGCCCGCCGCGTTGTCCGCGTGCAGGCGCACGTAGATCGCGGTAGGAACAAGACCGCCGTTGACGGGACTCAGAACAACCGAGCGCCCGAAATTTTCCGGGTCCGGGCCGACCTCGAAGTTCTCCGGCGCGGTGATGGTGACCGGTCCGTTCAGGCTGGCTCCGCTCACATCGTAGCGCTGGCTGTCGGACGGCGCCCCGACCGTGGCGGAAAAAGCGGACAGACTGGTCGCGGAAACGGTCAAGACAGCAGTCGAGGTGGAGACCGTCCCCGTCACCTCGATGTATCGCGGCGTAGCTCCGCTGCCGATGTGGCTGATCGGGCCGGTAGCGATGCCCGGTGGTGCAGTGTCGGCCAGGCGCACGGAGATGTTTTGCGAGAGGGTTCCGTTGCCAGCAGGGGTCAGGATGACCTCGGCACCGAAGCCGCCGCCCGCGCTTACTTCGAAATACTGCGGCGCGCGAACCGTTATGCTGCCGGTCAGTTGAGAACCCGTGAGGAGATACGACTGCGTGTTGCTGACAAATCCGGCGTTTGCCGTGAAGGGCGCGAGGCCGGCCGGACTCACCGTGAGGACGGGTTCGAGCACCGTGACCTGCAAGGTCTTCGAGTCGCTGCCGAAGCTGTTCAATGCGGTCATGACCACGCTGAAGACGCCGCCGACGGTCGGCGTCCCGCTCATCACTCCGGTGGCAGGGTTCAAAGCCAGGCCAGCGGGAAGATTGGCCGCGGTGTAGGTCGCGGGATTGTTTGACGCGGTAATTTGGTAAGTAAAAGGCGTGTTGATTTGACCTTCGGCAATGAGGTTGCTCGTGATCAAGGGCGCGTTGGCATTGGGAGCCACTGTCAGCGTCAGGGTTCCGGTGCCGTCGCCGTTCGCGTTCGAGGCGGTGAGGCCGATGGTGTAAGTGCCCGGAGTGGTCGGCGTTCCGCTGATCTCGCCGTTTGAAGCATTGATCGACAGACCGTCCGGCAGACCCGTGGCCGCATAGCCGGTGGGGGCGTTGTCGGCGACGATTTGATAGCTGAAAAAAGCGAACGCTTCGGCTGATTCCGGCCCGACCACCGTGATGACCGGCGCGGGTTGCTGCGTGGATGCGGCAGATACAGTTGTCTTGAGATCGTCGATGCGCCAGTTGGCGGTATTGGCGCCGGGGGATCCCGTGCCGTTGTATCCGTAAAGTCGGAACGTGGCGGCAGAAGAGAAAATCCGAGCGATGCCGGTATGTGCCTTGAGCGTCCACGCCGAATTGTTCGAGATAGAACCCGTGGCAATATCCGAGGCATAGTTATCCGCTGAGCTTCGCAGCGAGTAAGCCTGCGGACCGGTGCTCGTGCTGCGCGTCCCGAAAGAAATTCCGTTTAGAGTGAAAGTGGTGCCCGCCATGGGAGTCACCGTGAACTCGAAATAAGCGCTCCCGCCAGCCGCGGTGTTCAGTGCGCCGATCCGGGCCGCAGTTCCGGCGTTGTTCGCTCCGCTCGACCCGCTGTAGCCGCTGGACGGCGAGTTTGTGGTGAGCAGCGAGGTCGCGCCGTTGTTGTTGCCGTGGGTCAGAA
>Ga0208048_1000699_pt1 | contig 17865 bp, 18 predicted proteins | sample Malawi_45m_30L_FD_184163 | JGI IMG/M metagenome (GOLD analysis project Ga0208048, IMG submission 184163) | Freshwater microbial communities from Lake Malawi, Central Region, Malawi to study Microbial Dark Matter (Phase II) - Malawi_45m_30L... | ecosystem: Environmental > Aquatic > Freshwater >...
CTTACAACCACTTCCAGCGATTCTGCCCCCACCTACCCCACATGTCAAGTGACTTGATGGGAAGGAGGGGCACGAGGAGCGCAGCACGGGGTGCGACTGGACCATAAGGTCATGAGGGGCGAGCGTGGCGTAGGAGGGTTCCGTTGAGGAGTGAAGCCGGCGAGATGGTCTGTAAGCCGGGTTCTGTCCCCCCTTACGGGAGCGACGGCCATCCATCTAGGCCACCGATTACCCAGTGGCTCGAGCGATCAACCCGAGGACCCTGGCGGTGCGCCAGTTCCAGCCACAAGGACTGAAGTGTCCTCCTATTTGACCTTGCTCCAGGCAGAGTTTGCCGCGTTTCACCCCACCATCGAACCGAAGCTCGCGGTGGACTCGTCTCTGTGGCACTAGTCCGCGCCTCGCGGCGGACGGGCGTTACCCGCTGCCTTTCACCTTGGAGCCCGGACTTTCCTCGAGCGAGCCCGAGGGCTCTCTCGCGACCGTCCGACCATCTCGCCGGAGTGGGAGTCTAGCGCGCCACGACCTCCACGACGAGTCCATCAAAGCCGGCGAGTACCCCTTGAGGGAGACGCGCTGAGAGCTCACGGTAGTCAAGATCGTGATCCAGGTGGGTGAGGATTGCGAGTCGTGGCTTAAGCGCGGCAATCAGGACGAGAGCCTCACCCACCGTCTGATGTGTTGGGTGCGGCAGATCTCGGAGGGCAGAGACGATCAGCGTGTCTAGGCCCAAAAGCCGCTCCCGCGACGCTGGTGACACGGCAGAGACGTCGGTGAGATAGGCAAATGCACCACTCCGCCACCCGTGGGCAGGGCGACGGCCGTGAATCAGCGGGATGGCCTCGAAGGCACGTCCGCCGAGTTGTACGTGTGGCACCGCCTCGACCAGCCGCAGTGAAGGGATCCCGTGACCCGGTGCCGTACGACCGTCAAACGCGTACTCCCATCGGCGCAAGAGTTCCGTGCATGTCTCAGGACTGGCGCCAACATCGAGCACCTCCTCTTGCGCGTCCGTATACGCGCGCAGCTCATCGATACCACCAGTATGATCAACGTGGATGTGGGTGATCAGTGCTCCATCCAGTCGAGTGATACCGAATCGCATCGCTTGCTGTCGCAGGTCCATGCCAGGATCAATGATCACGGCTCGAGAAGTCGCGGTCACGGCATCTCGCCACTCCATCAGCAACGAACTGCGGAGTCGTTGGTTACGCACATCCTTTGAGATGCACACTTCGCAGCGGCAGCCGACGCGTGGCACGCCACGAGAGGCCCCAGTTCCAAGAAGCGTCAACGTGGTGGCAGAACCGCTTGATGCGTCGTCGTCGCTCACAAGGCCATCCGGCGAGGAGATCCCGCGAGAGCGTGCCACGTCATCTGGGCGGCGCACCACCCACGCGGGACCACCTCGCATGGCGCGATCAAGCCCTTCGTTCGCAAGCGCGTCAGCCTGATGATTCTCTTCGCGTGGAACATGTGATGCGCTCCACACGGCAAATCGTGTCAGGCGAGCGCGCGCTTCTTCGCAGAGCGGCGCGAGCTTTACATCGCGCACACGCCACCTTCTGTTGAGTTGCTCAACCACGAGCTTGCTGTCAAGGAAAAGTTGCAGCTCAGACGCACCGAGTTCAGCGGCAAGTTCAATTGCCGAAATGACCGCCTTCCACTCCGCAACGTTGCTCGTCGTCGTTCCAATCGCGGCAGAGATTGTAGCATCGGGCTGCGCGGAAGGGTGAGCGGCGCCATCACGCGATGCGTCGTAGAGCGCAACGCCAATAGATGCGGGACCGGGATTCCGTCGGCAGGCGCCGTCCGTTCGTGCGATGAGCGCGCGCATCGCGCGCTAGCCGCGGCTACCGATCGCCGTAGAGACCTCGAGGATCGCTTTGGTGATGTTGATTCCACGAGGACAAGCGTCGACGCAGTTGAAGGTAGTGCGACAGCGCCAGACACCATCTTTGTTGCCCAAAATCTCTAAGCGCTCCTCCGCTCCCTGGTCACGTGAGTCAAAGATAAATCGATGCGCATTGACGATTGCTGCTGGACCAACGTACTCAGGTTGCGCCCAGAAGCTCGGGCATGAGCTCGTGCAGGCGGCGCAGAGAATGCACTTGGTGGTGTCGTCGTACACGTCCCGCTGCTCTTGGGACTGTAGGCGCTCCCCTCCCCCCTCAGGCTCGTCCGCGACAAGGAACGGTAGGACGGAACGGTACTTGCCAAAAAATTCGTCCATATCCACCACCAGGTCCTTGACGACCGGGAGTCCCGGAAGCGGGGCAACGCTGATGCTCTTTCCGAGCTGCTCAACGCGAACCTTGCAGGCGAGGCGGTTGCGCCCATTGATCAAGAGCGCGTCAGAGCCACACACGCCATGCGCGCATGAACGTCGGAAGGTGATGCTTCCATCGAGCAGCTCCTTTGCGCGTGTCAGCACGTCGAGCACGCGATCCATCGGCTCGACGGGGACGCGATACGTCTCCCAGTGAGGGGCGGTATCATTTTCGGGATCGAATCGCTGGATCTTCAACTCAACATCCATCAGACCACCTCTAGTAGACACGCGGCTTTGGCTCAAGCTTGGTGATCGTCACTGGCTTGTAGTCAATCTTGGTTGCTAGAGCGTCCCCAGACCCCCGCCAGACCAGGGTGTGCGCAAGGTACTTCTGGTCATCGCGTTCAGGGTAGTCCTCACGGCTGTGGGCCCCCCGTGACTCCTTCCGTGCCAGGGCGGAGACTGCGGTTGCCTCTGATGCATCGAGGAGGTAACCGAGCTCGCGCGCTTCAAGAAGGTCGGTGTTGAAGACGCTCCCAGGGTCTTCCACCCGCACTCGCTGGTACTCACCCTTCAGTCGCCGGATCTCCTCCACCGCGTTCGTCAGGAGGGTCTCGTCTCGATACACGCCAACACCCTCCATCATCACGTCAGCCAGCGCACGGCGAATCTCTGCCGGTCGGACACCTTCAGGACGCGAGGAGAGCGCGAGCATCTCATCACGAATCGCACGCTCGGCCCCGGAAGCTTGCTTCGGCGCGGTGGTCGTCTTACAGACTTCAGCCATGCGCTTTCCTGCTCGCTTACCAAAGACCAAGAGGTCTACCAGCGAATTCGTGCCGAGGCGATTCGCGCCGTGGACGCTCACGCAGGCAACCTCTCCTGCGGCGAAGAGCCCAGGGACGACGCCGCCTGCAGCGTCCGCAAGCACTTCGGTTTCGAGGTTGGTTGGCACGCCGCCCATCGCGTAGTGCGCCGTTGGCTGCACAGGGACGGGCTCACTGATTGGCTCAACACCTTGATAGACACGCGCCAAATCGGTGACGTCAGGGAGTTTCTCCTCAATCACCTTCCGGCCGAGGTGTCGCACGTCGAGGAAGACGTAACCCTTGCCGTCGATGCCACGCCCAGATCGGATCTCCTGGTACATGGCGCGCGAGATCATGTCACGCGGCGCAAGTTCCATCAGTTTGGGCGCGTACGTCTCCATGAACCGCTTCCCTTCACCGTTCAGTAGATGTCCGCCTTCGCCTCGAGCAGCCTCGGAGAGGAGAATCCCAGTGCCAACGATGCCAGTTGGGTGAAACTGATAGAACTCCATGTCCATGAGCGGCACGCCGTGTCGCCATGCAAGCGCCATCCCGTCACCTGCGAGGGAGTGCGCGTTGGAGGTCACTCTCCATGCGCGCCCGTAGCCACCAGTGGCAAGAAGTACTGCTTTCGCGCGCAGCACATGGAGCGAGCCGTCAGCAATTTTGTAGCCAACGACGCCACTGCAGCGTCCGCCTTGATCGGCACTGCCGCCCTCGAACAAGAGATCAATGACGTGGTACTCGTCATGGAACTTGACGCCCGCCTTAATGCACTGCTGATAGAGCGTCTGCAGAATCATGTGTCCCGTGCGGTCGGCGGCGTAGCAACTGCGTCGCACTGGCCCTTCACCGTAGTTGCGAGTGTGACCACCGAATCGTCGCTGATCTATCTTTCCATCTGCCGTGCGATTGAACGGAAGGCCCATCCGCTCCAACTCAATCACTGCGGGGATCGCTTCGCGAGCGAGGACCTCAGCCGCGTCTTGATCGGTCAGGTAGTCTCCACCTTTGATGGTGTCGAACATGTGCCACTCCCAGTGGTCTTCTTCCACGTTGCCAAGCGCAGCGCAGACCCCACCCTGGGCTGCGCCCGTATGTGAGCGCGTTGGGTAGAGCTTCGTCAGGACGGCGGTTGGGATCCCTACACGCGCAAGCTCAAGTGCCGCCCAGAGGCCAGCACCACCCGCGCCAACGACAATTGCATCAACGTCGAGCTGCCCCGCTTCTGCTCGCAGCGCACTACTCATCTCGCGACCTAATCAAATGGGAGCGCGATGACGACTTGGGTGCCCAAGACAAAGAGGATCAGTGCAAGCAGATAGAGCGCGCCGAGTGAGAGGCTGCGGACCTTCGATGGAACGTAGTCCTGCACCACCGTGCGCATGCCGAGGAAACCGTGCACCAGCACCGCCATTAGCATCCCCCAGTCAAGCGCACGTAGGGCCACAGAGTTCCATCGCGTCTGCCGCACCCACTCTGCACTTTGGTCCCCGGGGTCAAAGACAAAGTGTGTCATGGTGAAGTGAGCGAGGGCGAGGACAAAGAGTGCGAGTGAACTAAGGCGCACGGCGTACCAAACGTACAGGTCCAACTTGGATCCGGTTGGTCGCGGGCGCCCAGCGATTGAGTATTTCTGTACGCTCATCCGACAGCCTCCCAGATCGGCTTCAGGATGATGTAGGCACCGGGGAGCCCGATTGCAAAGAAGACGATCCATACGCCCCGCCACATCTGGCGGTGGTATGCGGTGAGTGCCGGCCAGAAGTCCATCACCACAATGCGCATGCCGTTCAGCGCGTGATAAAAGAGTGCCGCGCCGAGGAGGGTCTCCATGACGCGCCCCGGAGGACTGGAGTAGATCTGGCCAAGGTAGTCGTATAGCTCGGGGTTCACTCCAATCAACCAGATGTCAATGACGTGGAGAATGATGAAGAGCCAAACTCCGATGCCAGAGATGCGGTGAAATGCCCAGGCGACCATCCCCTCGCCGCCACGGTACGAGGGATAGCTGCGAAGTTTCTGGGGCGAAGCGAGCGGTCCAGTTCCTCGCGACACGGGCAACTCCCCTCTGCTGCGGACGGCGACTCTGCTGCACCGTGACCGTTAAGGACATCCTAGCCGCGACGGTTGGGACCTGCACGCGTACACTCCCCCAAGACAACTCGGGCGGGTGCCCGTCAGCATTAGAGGGAGGCGAGATGAAACTTCACGAGGCGGAGGCCCGCGAACTCCTTCGTCGCGCTACGCTCCCCGTACCCGATGGCGAGGTCGCAACAACCCCAGCCGCCGCCCGAGCCAGTGCTGAGCGACTCTTTGCTGGCGGTGCCACAAAAGTTGTCATCAAGGCCCAGGTGCTCGTTGGCGGACGCGGCAAGGAGGGCGGCGTCAAGCTCGCCCAGAGCGCTGAAGAGGCAGAAAAGTTCGCGGCGCAGATCCTAGCGCTCACGATCAAAGAGTTCCCAGTGCGTCGTGTGCTCGTGGCTCCCGCGTTGGAGATCCTCCGCGAGATCTATCTCTCCGCACTGATCGATCGCGCCAGCCGCGGCATTCTCCTCATGGCATCGGCCGCCGGCGGTATGGAGATCGAAGAGGTGGCCGCAAAAGATCCAACGGCGATCGTTCGCGAGAACGCGCATCCACATGCGGGGCTCCTCCCATTCCAAGCACGGCGACTTGGACTTCGCATCGGCGCGCGAGGCGATCTCCTGAAACAATTAGTGGCAATCGCAACAGGCCTCGTCCGAGTTGCACGAGAAACAGACGCCGATCTCGTGGAAGTGAATCCGCTCGCTGTTGTTCCAGCGCCTGACCTTCCTGGCGGCGAACGGCTCGTCTGTCTTGATGCGAAGGTCACAATTGACGATTCCGCACTTGACCGTCATCCAGAGCTTGAAGCGTGGCGCGACCACGATAGCGAGGATCCGATTGATCGCGAGGCGCGCGAGATGGGGATCACCTATATCCGACTCGACGGCAGCATTGGTTGCATGGTGAACGGCGCGGGTCTTGCCATGACCACACTCGACCTTGTGACGCGTGCTGGCGGCACGCCAGCAAACTTCCTGGACATTGGCGGCGGTGCCCGAGCCGATAGGGTGGCAGCCGCGATGCGCATCATTCTCGCGGACAGAGGTGTAAAGGCAATCCTCGTCAACATCTTCGGCGGGATCACGCGCGGTGACGAGGTTGCACGCGGGCTCATTGAGGCGCGTGGCCAACAAGAGCGCACGGTCCCAATGGTCGTTCGCATCGTTGGTACGAATGCACGAGAGGCGGCTGAAATTCTCACCGCAGGCGGATTTGCAATCGCTTCGAGCCTTGATGAGGCAGCGGAGAAGGCGGTGGCTCTCGCCGCAGGAGGTGCAATTTGAGCATCCTGGTTGGACCGCGGACGCGTCTCGTCGTGCAAGGACTAACCGGTCGCGAAGGCGGATTCCACGCCGCGCAGATGGCGGCCTACGGCACCAAGATCGTCGCGGGGGTGACTCCAGGTCGCGGCGGAGAGCGCGCACTCGACGACACGGTGCCGATATTCGATACCGTCATTGACGCGGTGCGCGAGGCGGGCGCCAACACGAGTTGCATCTTCGTTCCAGCTGCGGGCGCGGGCGATGCAATTGCCGAAGCGGCCGAGGCCGGCATCAAGGTTATCTTCTGCATCACCGAAGGGATCCCCGTCCACGACATGGTCGGAGCACTCGCAATCGTCCGCGCGCACGGCGCGCATCTCATCGGCCCGAACTGCCCAGGTGCAACCTCACCCGGCGCAGCTGGAAGCGGGACCAAGGTCGGAATCATCCCCGCCACTATTCATCTTCCAGGCGACGTTGGCGTAGTGAGCCGCTCAGGAACACTGACGTATGAAGCGGTGCAATCGATGACGGATGCGGGGATCGGTCAGTCCACCTGTCTCGGCATCGGTGGCGACCCGATCATCGGCACCACCTTCCGCGAGGCGCTCGAACTCTTCGCCACAGACCACGCGACTCGCGCAATCGTCTTGATCGGCGAGATCGGTGGATCCGCAGAGGAAGACGCGGCCGAATGGGCCGCTGAGAACTTGAAACACCTCCCGCGTGTCGCCTTCATTGCGGGTCGCGCCGCTCCAGAGGGGCGACGCATGGGGCACGCAGGGGCAATTGTCTCTGGCGCATCAGGGCGCGCGGTCGACAAGATCGCAGCCCTTGAGGCTGCAGGCTTCAAGGTAGCTGGCTCCCCTACCGAACTCCCCCGCCTTCTCATCGAGGCTGGCTACAAGAAGTCCTAGCCGACGCGCGACACGCGCGCCGCTCACAGTGAGTTATCGAATCCGCAATTCCGAAAGATCTCCGTAGCCGAGGCGCTTCCACGCTGGGCCACCTGGCGCCTCGATCAACTCCACCAAGATGCCGTGGCAACTCTTCGGATGAAGGAATGCAACTGGGCCCTCGACGCCGTCCACAGCCACGGCGTTGATCAGCTGAACCCCCACGCCAGCGAGACGCTGCAGCTCTGCATCGATATCAGCAACCTCAAGGCAGAGGTGATGAAACCCTTCGCCTTTGGACGCGAGGAACCGCGCGACACCACTCGTGGTGTTCGTGGGTTCCACTAGTTCAATCTTTGAGTCACCCGCGGTAAGGAATGCGATTCGGACCTCCTGCGAAGGGACATCAGCGATCTGCTCGAGCGGCAGCTGAAGCACTTCAGCGTGGAACTTTACCGCCGTCTCAAGGTCCGTCACCACAATCGCCAAATGATGAATACGCCCCTGCACAGGGAGTGCGCCGAACCGATCCATGCGATCTCGCTCGCTCACAGGACGAGAGACTCGCGATACTCACCCAAGACCTCGCGGAGTGCGGCACTGATCTCGCCGACGGTGAGCCCCGCTTTCACGCCGCTGATGAGGTGCGGCATCAAGTTTTCGCTGCCACGTGCCGCCACCTTGATTGCATCGAGCTTCTCAGTAACGGCCGTGGCGTCACGCGAGGCGCGGAAACTCTTGAGAGCCGCGACCTGTTCGCGCTCACGAGCTGGATCAATGCGCGCGATTGGCGGCGTGGTGACCGCTTCGTCAACGAAGTGGTTTACACCAACAATGACGCGCTCCCCCGTCTCAACTTCACGCTGATATGCAAACGCAGCATCTTGGATTGCACGCTGAGGGAAACCTGCCAAGATCGCTGCAACAGCACCACCACGGCGATCGATCTCCTGGATCAACGCCACCACTTCGCGTTCAATGGCGTCGGTGAGCGCCTCGATCGCCCAACTTCCACCCAGAGGATCAGCTGTGCCAGCAACTCCTGCCTCATGGGCGAGCATCTGCTGCGTGCGCAACGCGAGACGAGCTGACTCTTCCGTGGGAAGCGCGAGCGCCTCATCTTTTCCGTTGACGTGTAGACTCTGCGCACCGCCAAGAACTGCGGCGAGCGCCTGGTACGCAGCGCGTACGACATTGTTGTCGATGGATTGCGCGGTAAGGGCGGATCCCGCCGTCTGCACGTGGAATCGGCAGTGCAGCGACTTCTCGCTGGTTGCGCCAAAACGCTCCTTCATGAGGCGTGCCCAGATTCGCCGTGCTGCGCGAAACTTTGCTGTCTCTTCCAGGATGTCGGTCCACGCCGCAAAGAAGAAGGAGAGTCGCGGTGCAATCGTATCAACCTGCATCCCCCGCGCGAGCGCCGCCTCCACATACGCGATGGCGTTGGCGAAGGTGAAGGCAAGCTCCTGTGCGGCAGTTGCCCCAGCTTCGCGCATGTGATACCCGGAGATGCTAATCGTGTTCCACTTTGGTAGCTCCGCGCTACTCCACTCAACTACATCGGTGATCAGACGCATTGATGGTGCAGGCGGAAAGATGTAGGTGCCTCGAGCGATGTACTCCTTGAGCAGATCGTTCTGTGTCGTCCCAGAGAGGGCCGCGCGCGACACCCCATGTCGCTCCGCCACCGCAACATAGAGTGCGAGCAGGATCGGCGCGGTGGCATTAATCGTCATTGAGGTGGAGACTCGGTCGAGTGGGATTCCGTCAAAGAGTTGCTCCATATCGGCGAGCGAATCGATCGCCACCCCTACTCGGCCGACCTCCCCCTCCGCCTCTGGCGCGTCTGAGTCGTATCCCATCTGAGTCGGGAGATCGAAGGCGACCGAGAGCCCAGTCTGGCCCTGCTCCAGGAGGTAGCGGTAGCGGGCATTTGACTCCTTGGCGGTCGAGAATCCAGCGTACTGCCGCATCGTCCAGAGCCGCCCGCGATACATGGTTGGTTGGACACCTCTGATGTAGGGGTAGGAGCCGGCCGCGCCTATGGCATCTGCTGGTCGCCCTGCGGCACTCTCTGGCCCGTACTCCTGGCGGAGGGGGATGCCCGAGCTCGTCGAGGGACGCGCCGTCTCCCGCTCCCCGTCTCCCGTCATCGAGACCTCCCCATTTGTTACCGCCTCAAACACCCTCGTCGGTGTGCCAATTCTCCCACACCCCCACCCCGCCAGAGAGCCTGACTGGGCGCTGGCTGCGCTCTACATGGACAAGGCGTCTGCGCGACGTCCGTGTGCGCAGACAACGCGCACAGGCAGAGCTACGAACAAAGACAAGGGGGTAGGATGCGCTTGGCGCACAAGGCGGCACACCGCCAGCGCTCGCGGAGGGGGTTGATGGGGAAGGTCATTGCGGTCGCCAACCAGAAGGGCGGCGTTGGAAAGACGACCACGGTCGTCAACCTTGCAGGGGCACTCGCAGAGCGCGGTCTCAAGGTCCTCGCCATCGATATGGATGCCCAGGCGAACCTGACCGCGGGACTCGGCTTTAACCTCGCTGACGTCTCCCGCTCAACCGCCGACGTACTCATCTCGCAGGAGCGTGCCCTCGCTCCGATCATTCTTCACAGCGACTTCCCTGGCATTGATGTGGCTCCCGCCACCCTCGACCTCGCCTCGGCCGAGGTAGACCTATTCAACGCCATGGGGCGCGAGTACGCACTACGCGAGGCACTTGAGGACGGCACGCGCGGCGCCTACGACTACATCCTGATCGACTGCCCACCAACACTCGGCCTACTCACGATCAATGGCCTTGTGGCCTCAGACGCAGTGATCGTCCCAGTTCAGGCGCAGTACTACGCATTGAAAGGCCTGAAGAACCTCTTGAATGTCGTGAAAACTATCCACTCCAAGCTCAATAAAGACCTCACCATTCTCGGCCTCCTCCCAACCTTCGTTGACCAGCGCACCGTTCTTGGCAAGGAAATGCTCGCAGAGATGCAGGGGTATGCAGACGCTCCAGTCTTCAAGACAATCATCGGCGCTACGGTGCGACTTGGGGAAGCTCCGCTCACCGGTAAGCCGATCACTGTCTACGCTCCAGTCTCAGAGGCGGCGGAAATGTATCGCGGACTAGCAGCGGAGGTGATCACACGTGGCCAAGCCTGATTTCCGCGCAGCAGCGAGCCAGCGCCTCGCACAGGAAGAGAAGCTGAGCGACTCCGTCCTCTCCCTTCTCAAGCCCGAGGGCGAACAACACGATCGCGCTGTACGGCAAATTGCCATTGACCGGATTAGACCCAACCCAAAGCAACCAAGGATTGCGGCAGATCCACATTCACTAGATGAGCTCACCGCAAGCATTCGTGAACACGGCGTCCTTCAGCCGATTCTGGTTCGCCCACTCGATCGTGGGCACTACGAGATCGTCGCTGGTGAGCGGCGATGGCGCGCGGTCACCGCACTTGCACTGGCAATGATCCCAGCGATCATTGAGGAGATGAGCGATGAGCAGGCAATCGAGATTGCGGTGATTGAGAACCTCCAGCGCGAAGACCTCTCTCCACTCGACGAAGCGGCAATCTTTGCGCGGATGACCACCGAACTCGGATACAGCATTCGAAGGCTTGCCGAAAAACTGGGTAAGGACAAAGGCTACATTGAGAACCGTTTGCGTCTGGTTGCCGCGCCCGCCGATGTCCGCGCACTCGTAGCGGAACGCTCCGACACCATCAGCCATGCCTATGAACTGATGAAGATTGACGACCCTGCGCGTCGTGCCGAGCTCGCTGCGCAGATCGCACGCGGCGAACTCTCGCTCGCACGCTTGAAGAGCTTGGTGCGCGGCGAGATCGACCGCCCAAGCCTTGGCGCGCCTACCCCTGCGTCATCAAATTCTCCGAAACAAGCTCCGATTGTTGACGCGGCTCCGATAGCGCCAGCGTTACTGGTCACCCAGCCATCGATCATACAGAGCAGTAGTGCGTCCCTCGCGGGCGATGTCACCTCTCCCACTGCGGCAACAAGTGATGCTGGCCTTACGAATGCGCGCGAGGCCCTGGGGAGCGCTATCGATGAGCTCGCGACCATCCTGCATGCAATCGACCGCGCGGACGGCTCCGTAAGACTCAAGGCGCTCGACCGTATGAACATGGCGAAGTGGCTGCAGATTGCGCGCAACAAGCTCGATAACCTCGCCGCGATCCTCCGTCAAAAAGGCGAGTAGCGCCGACCCCGACTTAGCAGCCGCCCCGCGAGGCCATGAAGAGCCCTGCTAGATGTAGACGACCTCTCCGAAGGTCGCCACGAGAAAGTTAATCAGTCGATCCTTTCCTCGCGTTCGGTTTACGGCGCGAGTTCCGGGTACAAGGGCCCAGAGCGCCACCGCGGGGAAGATTAAGCGTCCGTCCTCATCGCGACCCATGGTGGCGGCGGCACCGCCTCCAGCCGTGAATGCCCCCGCGAGGCCATCTTCATCAAGATTTGTCGCCTTGCCGAACTCGTGGACTGCCTGCACGACACCTTTCCGCTTGGCGATATCACGGAGGGCGCTCGCTGCCCAGGCGTCAATCTGCGCGTCATCTTGAGCAAGGAGCGCTAGGCGGTATGCGGCGGGTGTCTCGCTGAGTCCGGTTGCAACCATCTGGCCCCCTTGGAGTTCTCTCGCACCTTGCCGTGAGATCGGCTCACCTGAGCAGACAGATTGCGAACTGCCCGACCAGTTTACACGAGGCTACTCGAAGCTCAAGGTTGCGCGCTTGATCGTGTACTCGTTACTCTCAATGGACCCTGACGCGTAGTAAATTCGGAACACATTCGGAGAGATCTCATAGCCGACTGGGTCGAGTCGCCCTTCATCCGTCTTCGTAAGCACCTTCGGCTTTGTCCACTTGAGCCCATTTTTTGAGGTTGAAATGTAAAGCTGCTGAGGCTTGCCTGCTTCACCTTTCTTTGTCGAGCCACATCCTGGTCCGTCAGCCACAATCATCACCCAATCATTTTCCTTCGCGCGCAAAACTTCGCTGTCCACGAAGCCGCCGGTCAGACGCCACCCTTTCTCCTTTGTAAAGGTGATGCCATCAGAGGAAATGTACGACGCGATTTTCTCTGGACACGGACCTTCTGTGGGAGATTCGACCAGGTAGATCCGTACGCGCCCATCCGGAAGGGTGACGGGGTCAGGGACTCCCCATGCAGGAGCTTTCGTCACCAACATCCCCGACGAAGTAAGCGTGTGTTGTCCAAAGCTTAGACATGCGTCGGTCGTGCATGGAGCGGAGTACACTCCCTGCGTGTTTGGCGTAGCGTTGACGTCAACTACCTTGAAGTACGCGCGCCAACCGGACGTGGTGAGCGCGGTACCGTAGTCCATGACTGGTCCAATACCTGATGAGAAAGATTCCTCAGTGCAAACTCCTGTGTCATCGCACATGGTGACAGCGGTTCCAACACTCCCGCTGCTTCGCCAGAGTCGATCACCGCTCGCCGTCTTCATCACGTGCGGCGACACCCCATCGAGCCCGATGGTGACCGCGTCTTCGCTCCATTTCCATTTCTTCGCCTTAGCGGTGGGGAATACACCGTCGCGCACACCGAGTGAGTCTCCTATCGATAATGCGCCGATCGGAGCAGTGCCGCCTACTGCGAGCACAAGAGAGAGGAGCAGGCCTGCTAGCACAATCATTGGCGAAGGTTATAAGACTTACCGACAGACGTCAAGCCCGCGAAGATTCCTCTCACATGTTTCAATTCCAGCCTGGGTGAGAAAGTTGAGACCGGGCATATCACGGGTCTGACTTTGTCTTTCTTGCTTTGGCTCCGGCGGTAGGGCTCGAACCTACGACCTAGCGGTTAACAGCCGCCCGCTCTACCACTGAGCTACGCCGGAACAGGTCGGCAGCGCAAGACCGCCAAGGGCGAAATGGTAGCAGGGTCAGGGACGACGAAAGGGGCCGCCACGCTCCTCGGCCGCGCCACGAGCACGGCGGGCACGGTTCCGCTCTTCGCGGAGTTGCATGGCGTTGGCACCAATGTTGAAAAGCCTGCGGCGCAGCCATACCGCATAGACGAGGGGTCCGATGATCGGCAGTCCAATCACGGGAAGCACAGACCAGAAGAGCGGACGCGGGATCCCTGGAATGATGTCCATGTCTCGAATAACGCGCAGGGCTGGTAGCCACCATATGACGACTACCAGCCCCAGGACGATCAGATCGCCCATGCGTTTCCGCCTAAGCCCAGAGAGCCGAGACGGAAAGTTTCACTAATTAGCGTCGGCCCTTTGACGTGACCGGCGTGCGACCCGGGGTCGCAAGGTTCTGCGTGCGGATCGCCGCTGCGAACAGCACGTAGTAGATCGCCGCAAAGACGACGCCGAGGCCCAGGATCCCAAGAGGCCCTGTGCTTCCGCCCGCTGATGCGTTCGATGCCAACGTGAAGTTCAACAGATAGTCGATCAAGCCTGCGGAGAAGCCGAAGCCCTGAACCCAGTCGAGCTGAGCGCAGATTGCTAGGGCCACGCCAGCGAGGAGTCCGTGGATCGCAAAGAGCACCGGTGCTGCATACGCGAAGCTGAACTCAATCGGCTCAGTGATTCCGGTGAGGAACGACGTGAACCCTGCCGAACCCATGATGGAGCCGGTTGACTTCTTCTCGCTCTTGTCTGCCGCCTGATAGATGGCGTATGCCGCGGCTGGGAGGCCGAACATCATCACCACGAACCAACCAGCCATGAATGGACCCGCCGTTGGGTCGCCAGCGAAAAAGCGGTTCAGGTCGCCGGTCACGACTGTGCCGTCGGCCTTCGTATAGCTTCCGAGCTGGAACCAGACGAAGGTGTTCAAGATGTGATGCAAGCCCACCAAGAGGAGCATGCGGTTTGCGAAGCCGTACAGGATGAGGCCGATGGCACCCATCGTCACGATCGCATCACCGAAGCTCTGGATGGCAGCACCGATTGGTGGCCACACGAAGCCAGCGACGATACCAGCCGCCACCGACGCGAACGCCGTGACGATTGGTACAAAGCGTCGACCAGCGAAGAAGCCGAGGTAAGTCGGCAACTTCTGATCCTTGTAATTGTTGTATGCCCATGCTGCGATCAGGCCGATCAGAATGCCGCCGAAGACCGACATGTTCACCTTTGCAGGTGCCTCAGCCTTGGCCAGCACATCGATCAGCGAACCGACACCATTGATCTTCGCCAAAATCTGATAGCCAACTGCGGCGCCGAGGGCGGCCACACCAGCACCTTCAGTGAGGCCGACAGCCACACCGATGGCGAAGAGGAGCGCCAGGTTGCCGAACACGGCATCACCGGCGATCGTCATGACGGTCCAGACGACCGTTAGGGCCGTCCCGTCCGCGACCTTGAGGTCGCCGCTAAGGAGCACTCCGAGGCGGAGCAGAAGCGCCGCTGCGGGGAGCACCGCGATCGGTAGCATCAACGCCTTCCCGATCTTCTGTAGTTGCTCAAACATTCCCATTACCTCCACTTAAGCATGAGGCCCTGCCCTTGCGACCAGGACGGCTCGCGCTTACAGGTAACCCTACCCGCCGAGTAAGGGTATGGCAAGAGGTTTGATTAAGGTACCTTTACCGTCCCAAGACGCCCCACTCCTCGGGGGCCACGCGCGCGGCTTGGAGGTGGGGTCTAGGCGGGGTGGACCACCATCAGAGGGTCACCGACTCGTACTTGTGCCCCGGCGGCGGCGAGATGCTCAACGCGCTGCCCCCCGATCGCCACGATGGGGGTAAGGAGAGAGGTGCCGCCCGCACGGATGGTGGCGGCTGCTAGCTCCACAAGGGGCTGACCCGCGATGATCTGATCCCCATCCCCCACGAGTGGCTTCAATCCAAGCCCCTTGAGGGCAACCGTTTCGAGCCCAAGGTGCAGGAGGATAGGTCCCGCCGCGCTCTCAATGGCGATCCCGTGCCCGCCAGGGAAGACCTTCGCCACGCTTCCGTCGCATAGGGCGAGGGCGGTGGCGCTGGCGACCTGCTCTGGATCAATTGCGATCCCACCCCCCATGATCCCCTGCGAGAAGACGGGATCGGGTAGGTCAACGAGGGCGACGACGCGACCACTGAATGGGGCCAAAACCGTGACGGGGATGCCCACTCAGCGCTTCATCTGGCGGCGCATCTCGGACTCGATGTTGTCCGAGAGCGTGCCCATCACCACCTGGACCCCTTTGCCGAACTTCACGACGGCGATTGCCCCAGCCTTCTTGAGCGCCGCCTCATTCATCTTCTTCATGTCAACAAGGTCGCAACGAATGCGCGTGATGCACGGCTCGCTCGACTTGATGTTGCTCGCACCACCGAGACCCTTGATCACCGCCTTTGCGGTCGCAACCAGATCCTGGCCCATTGAAACTCCTCCTTCTCTTACCCCCTGAGCCGACGCTCAGAGCCTCAGTCTGCCCTGCCGCGACGAGTCCTGTGGAGTAATGGCGCGCCCCGTGCGACCGCCCCGCTAGGAGATCTCGCGGATGAAGGTGGCAAGCCGCTCGGCCGCCTCCTCCGCGTCATCGCCCTCCGCTCTAATGGTTACTTGGCTGCCTGCAGACGCCCCGAGCTGCAGAACTCCGAGGATGGACTTCCCATCGGCCGTCCGATCACCGCAGGTCAGGCGGATCGCAGACTCGAAGCCTGCCGCCGTCTTCACGAAGAGCGCCGCTGGGCGGGCGTGTAGCCCAACCCCCTCCGGTACATGCGCTGTTGCCTCATGCACTGGCATGGCTACTCAAGGTAGTCGCGCAGCTTGCGCGAGCGTGAAGGGTGACGCAGCTTGCGCAACGCCTTCGCCTCAATCTGACGAATGCGTTCACGCGTAACATTGAATTCCGCACCCACCTCTTCGAGTGTGCGCTGCCGCCCATCCTCAAGGCCAAAGCGTAGTCGCAAGACGCGTTGCTCACGGGCGCTGAGCGACTCAAGTGTGGCGACGATCTGCTCGCCCAGGAGTTGGCTGTTCGCTGCCTCATCCGGCTTCTTCGCCGCCTTATCTTCGATGAAGTCACCGAGATGGCTATCTTCCTCTTCGCCGATCGGAGTCTCCAGTGACACTGGCTCCTGGCTCACCTTCCGCATCTCGCGGACGCGCTCCGCCGTCACCTCAGTCTCGGTGACCTTGGTCAACTCCGTGGCGATCTCGTCATCCGTTGCCTCACGGCCGAGTTCCTGGAAGAGCTGACGCTGAATACGCGTCAGGCGATTCAACTGCTCATACATGTGCACCGGAATTCGAATCGTGCGCGCCTGATCGGCGATCGCTCGGGTGATCGCCTGGCGAATCCACCAGGTTGCATACGTAGAGAATTTGAAACCCTTTATGTACTCAAACTTCTCAACCGCGCGAATTAGACCAATGTTCCCTTCTTGAATGAGATCGAGGAAGCTCATGCCACGGCCGATGTACTTCTTCGCAATTGAGACGACGAGACGCAGGTTTGCCTTGGTCAGTTCCTCGCGACCGCGCCAGCCGAGTTGCACCACCGCCCCATCACGCCCACGGAGTTTCCCAAGTGCCGGATTCTCAGGATCCCACCCAGCCTCGCGCAACCAGTCTTCACCTGCGGGACCAACGTACTTTCCTGACCGTACATACGCTTCGACGGCAGGCCACGCGACCTCATCACGCGACCAGACGAACAGTCTGCTCAGCACTAGGTTGTCGCGGCTGTTCAGATCTCCCGAGCTTACCGCCTGGAAGGCGAAGTCCACCAGCTCTTGCGTCTTCGCGGCGATGTTGCGCTTACTTGGATCGTTGAATGCCTTCACTAGGCTTTTTGCCACGAGGAGATTCTTCTGCAGCGTGTCGCCGCCTGGCATCGCCGCTGCGTCACGTGCCGCCTTGTCGAAGCCTGTGATCTTGCATTCGCCGAGCTTCTGCTTCTTCACATAGAAGGCAATCGCTTCGCGGAAGGTGGCGTGCGCCTTGTCTGCCAAGACCGGGTCGAATCGATACCACTCCTTCTTTTTGCGCGTCTTCAACTCGGTCTCGTGGTATGTCCACTGGTGCAAGTTGTAGACGGCCTTCCACGGCTCGTCCGCCATCTGCTCTCCGAGCTCGATCATCTTTGCGAGGACGACCTCTTCTTCGGCCGTGAGCAGACCGACCCGACCGATCTCCTTGAGATACATGCGCACTGGGTCATCGATACCCGTCGACTCAGTGACAGTCTCAACAGCCGCTTCCGCCGCCTTCGCAACTTCAGGCGCAGCCACCTCAAGAAGTGCCGCCGCTGCCGCCTCAGGATCGAGAATCTCCACACCGTCCGCTTCGATCTCCGCGAGATCTCCAGCCCCAGGCTCCGCAATCCCTGCAAGTTTCGCCGTTGGATCGGCCTCCGCTGGTACACCCTTCCCCGTCTTGGTGCCCTTCACCGGTTGCGCCAACTGGGCCGCTTTCGGCTTCGTCGCGGACTTACGCGGTGATTTCGGCACGGGCTTTGTCGCGGGTCTTATCGCAGCCTTTGTTGGAGGTGTCGCCGCGAGTGAAACCTTTTTCGCAGAAGGCGTTGGAGCAGGCTTCGC
>Ga0208048_1000700_pt1 | contig 17851 bp, 17 predicted proteins | sample Malawi_45m_30L_FD_184163 | JGI IMG/M metagenome (GOLD analysis project Ga0208048, IMG submission 184163) | Freshwater microbial communities from Lake Malawi, Central Region, Malawi to study Microbial Dark Matter (Phase II) - Malawi_45m_30L... | ecosystem: Environmental > Aquatic > Freshwater >...
CATCACCTCCTGAGGAAGTAAAAAAGGATCTGAGGTAAAGAGCCTTTCCTTCTCTGAGCCTTTCTTCTTAAACTCTCTATCGGCAGCTCCCCCCAAAAAAATAAAACCAATAATGAAGAGAAGTGGCACTAAACCAACAAAAAGATAGAGCCCAGTGAGTAAGGCGCTCTGAGGAACTAGTGAATCTTTTTGCTCAGTAAATGCACCGAGAAAGTAGGCAAGGGCCAGCACAGCAAGAGCCAAAATGGGGTAAAGGCGAATAGTTCTGATTAGCCGGCGTTTGACTCTGGCAAGATTCACATCGGCAGTTAACACCTACTTAGCCAATTTCGCTTCTCTATCTCCGCTCTAGAAAATTGATCTTGCTCCAAGCCAATAGGTTGGTAGACTTCTCGTGTCGATCTTGAGAAGGAGGAAAGTGGTCATGGCTGAAATTGGAGAACCGGATCGCGTGGTTCGCCGCGAAAGAGAGCTCGAACCTGCTATTCACCCCACCACACCAGTGGTAACTCCTGAGCTCGAACCTGCTGGCAAATAGATATTTTTCCTCAGAGGTAGAGAAGCAGGGTAAAAATTTCAATCATTATTCATTCAATGTATTGACTTCGGATTCTCCCATGTTTTAGAGATATTTCTTTTGGAGTCGTTCATATAGCGCTACGCTGCTTATAAGCAACGCCAGGTCTGGCTTTTGTTTGGTATACCTCTTATAAACATTTACCGACTTATTGCCACACCCAAGCTTGCTAGATCTGTGAACCCGCCTTGATCAAGATTAAAGATTACCTGAAATCCCGCTTTAGCCATTTGGTCTGCCGCCAATGTTGACCTTATACCGCTTCGGCAATACAAAGCATACTTCTCTTTCTTATCTAACTTTGCAATCTGCTCGGTAAAATGATGAGACTCAACATTGATATTGATCGAACTTGCGAGATGGCCTTCGGCATATTCTTGGGCAGACCTGACATCTATCACCACCACACATTGGTCTGCGATTACTGCTTTGAAACTTTGGGCATCCATATTATTGATGATAGCAGGTGTAGCCTCGCAGAAATCTGGGTTCTAGAGTGCTTAAAATTGTGGTGGCGTTGCGCCGAAGAGAGGTTTGGTGCTTCGTTGCTGAGAATCACTGGGGTGACTGACCATATGCGCTGTTGCAGTTCGAATTTCGAAGTCACATAACCTTCCTCAGATATACGGATTGAGCGTCGAGTCTGCTGACTTCTGCCAAGAATGTCAGTGGCTTAGTGGAGTTCTAGATGACCATATGTCCTAGAACTCCACAAACTTCGGATCAAAGGGTTGGGGGTTTAAGTCCCTCGGGGCGCGCATACTGAGTCTTGATTCGATACTCGCTACTTTGCAGAGTAGATGTCATCTCCAGGTCTTATCGCTGGCCCATTAATCACCAAGTATTGGCCGGTGCCTTGGAGGCTGTACCAATCGCCGCGCTCTATGACTACAAGCTCTCCTTTCGAAGCATCAAGTTTTGATTGCGGTGTGTCGTTTTCAGAAGCCCTGATTGTGAATTGCAGGTTGCCTTCCAGGATTACATAGAGTCGTGAGGAATTGAGTGTGCGTAGCTCGCGATGGCGGCCATCAATCTCAACCATGGTGACACTTAAGTCTGGGCCATCGGGGTCATGAGATAGAAGGCGAAGAAAGCGAAGTGAATTTTCTTCTTCTGTCACCCAACTAGATTCTGAAACGAGGAGTTTCCTTGATGCCATACAGCAAATGTAGTCTGATGATGCGCCTGCAGCTAGACTAAACGCGACAAACGCTGCTTCATCGACAACCTCTACGAGCGCAACTTCGAAGAAGAAAACACAAACCACTTGTGTGAAAGGTGAAATGAAGAAAGTGGTAACTTCAAAGACTTGTCCAAAGGGATTTAAGAAAGCCTAGCTAAGCCTTCTTGATCTTGAATCCTGCTGGGCACTTCGGTTGAACGGCAGTTACTTTTTTAGAGGTTTTACCTTTCATACAAGTAATAGTTATTTTCTTCGCAGGATTCTGGCCGGCAACTGGTGTGGGTTGTCCAACGGGCTGGCCATTTGCCATAACCATGACATATCCCGCTGCGCAGATGGGTTTGATGCCCTTAACTTCTACCCTTTCATTGCCTTTCTGACAGACGATCACATTCTCGACTTGTTGATTAGGTTGGTTTCCTCCTGCTGGCTGGCAAGGTTTCGCGGGCGAGGGTGATTGCCCCGCTTCACATGGTGGAAGTCCCTGACCTGGTTGGTTTGGTTGCGCAGGTTGATTGGGCTGTGCAGGCTGTTTTGGTTGCGAACCAGTTCCTGCAGATGATGAACTCGATTTAGTCCAGCCTTCCAGCTTGACCTTCAAGGTTGGTGCTGAATAGGTGAAATTATCTGATGCTAGATGAACCCAACCATTCTTTGTTCCGAGTGAGACCGAAGCAACACTACTTTTACCAGCATCGTCATAGGTGATTTCCATTGATGCGTAGGATGGCAACGTCTTCAGTCCATACACGCACTTGATCAGATCTTCTCTCATAGCAAAGGCGTATCGTCCAACATTTGCTGTCTTGCCATCCTCTTTGTAGTGAGGAGCGGCCACTCGATAGAGGAGTGCTCCTTCAGACTCACTCCACTGTGGTGATCCCGGTTCATAGACCGCTGCATTAGAAGTGACAACACCCTGAACTCCCTCGATGGCAGAACAGCCTGATGCGAAGTTTTGTGAGCCACCAGAAGTTGTGTTGAGCCGCCAGGTGAGCGAAGTCGTTAGCGCCTTGTCGTCCATATATTTCTCTAGCTTCTTGTAACTGCTGTAGGCCATTTGATCATCGGGGTCTACACCCGCGACGTCCATATTCTTTTGACCTGAACCAGCGGTCTGATCCCGCTTTGATTCACGGAGATAATCCTTAACGTCCGAGTTCTGCGGAAGCCACTTTCCTGCCACAATCTCTTCTAGTGGGTTAGCTTCAACAACCAAATTGAAGTAGTTGTCGTCATAGACCTCGGTGTAGGCAATCGGCTTGTCAAGGCGTCCATTTAGCCAGCCAGAGATGATCTTCGGTAGACGGACTTTGAGTGAAAATCTCAATCCGCTCTTGAAGGCGATACGCTGATAACAGAACTTGTCCTCAACGGCGATACATCCAGACTCGCCGCTACCCTCTACAAAGCTATCGCCGTCAGTCGTCTTTACCGGATAGATAGAGAGCCTAAGTGATTTTTCACTGGGATCCCATGTAGAAGTTCCGGTTGGTCTATTGAAGAGCGCTGAGACCAACCCAAGAACTATGTAGTCCTGTGACTCTGCGCCATCGGTAACGCGATAAATCCATGGACCATCTGCTCCGGGGTAACCGGTATTTGTCTTCGCATTAAAAGTCGAGTCCCATCCGGGGCTCTTCTTCGCATAGACACGCTTGAGTGGCGTTGCCTTTATCGATGTTCCATCTCCTTTCACTATCGAGAGCGAGACAACACATGCGGCCTTTTCACGGGCAGAGCAATCTCCTGTCACTGCATCCCATTTGATCTGCTGGAAACTTGAATCAGCTAGACCATCAACGCACGCCTTTTCAGCGGGGGTGGTGCATACCAATCGACCACCCGTTTGATTTCCTCCAGTTCCCTGTTTTTCAAGTGACACGAAGGAAAGAAAGTTAGTTTGATTTTGATCCCAATAAACCATCGCATTGTCGCTTGAAGTTGGCTCACTCAATCTCAAAATTGTTCTAGCATCTTTGATGACCGAGGGATCTTTGGTGTATGCGGCTGTGTTACTTGAAGACGAACCCGCGGGTTGTCCCTGTGGTTGAGATTGGCCAGGTTGACCAGGAGTAGGTGCCGAGCAAGGCTTTTCCGTTGTTGAAACTTGACCAGGTGCACAGACTGGTGGGTTGGTATTGGCGGAGGAGATCGCCGGTATCGAAAAAATTAAAGTCGATACAGAAACAAGGATAAGCAAACGCCTCATCACGACCTCCTATTTCCCTACTTTAGCGAAGTCATCGGAATGAGGAAAGTACCCGTAAAGATGGAGTTCAACGGACGACCCTCGATAAAGGCGCTGGGGTGAAGGCAGCCAGGTGAGCTAGAACCATCATTGCGCCTATTCCTATGAGCGCGTCTCCTTCCGCAACAAGAAGCTCGTTCTTCATGAAAAAGAGTATGAGGGCATTGACAAGAAAAAATATTGCTGGAATGGCCTTCCTGAAATCCAAGGATTTCATCTTTGAATCAGTCTCGCTATTGATTGCCTCGATATCTCTCTTGATTCCATCTTCTACTTTAGACGACAGTTTGAAGAGTTCAGACTCCAAGTCCCGCTCGAGAAGCGTCTTCACCTTTTCGGAAAGCCTCCGATGTAGTTCATCAAGCCTTGATTGAGATGAGATTAGCCTGTGAGTGAACTCACTAATAAGAATTGAAAGCGCGACGAATAGAACTGTCACTAGCGCTGATTTGAGACTGAACGTTGCCATATAGATAACTGGAATCAGCACCATGAGAAGTGAAGCGAGAAGTGGTTTTTTCATACGCTAACCTGCGGAATCAGTGTTGGCGCTAGAGCGTCGAGATCGATTTGCTTCTTGGCAAGTGTCGAGTCCACATCCTTTTCACTTAATAAAATGACAACTTTTCCCGCAGAGGCGAGGTTTCGCATCTGCTGGATAAGGAGTTCTTCTGTTGCCTCATCTGAGTCATGACAAGAGATATCAAGGATGACAACGGCAGAGTCTTTAAGAAGGGTGCGGGCAAGTGCCACTCGCCTACGCAGTGAGAGAGAGAAGAGGGAGTTGTCATCATCCACTTTTGTTGAGAGACCCTCTGGCAGAAGACCTGAATAGAGTCCTACCTCTTGCATCAGAGTGGTTAGTCGTTCGCGGGTTGCTCGAGGTTTGATCGATTTCAGGTTTGCTTCAATGGTGAGCGAGGCAAACCGCGGTGTACTCGAAATCAAGCTAACTTCATTCTGCCATTGATGGCGGTGCAGTTGATCGACTCGATAGGTTTCTCGATTGGTATCCACGAAAACTCGTCCGATTTCAAGCGACCAAGGATCGAGCAAAGTTTCGATAAAAGTCGTCCTCAGTGCCTGAGATCGAGCGATAACCGCTGTAATCCGTCCTGCCGAGGCTAGGCCCCATCGAAACGCCAACTCCGAGTCGCTACCTTGAGGCTGACAATCAGTCCAACGTATCTCTTTGACCCTGCCGATCTTGCTACTCCTGCTTTCTTCTCCATCATCCGCATCTTCAATGCGCGAATCACCTTCACTATGTGAAGGAGTTTTTATAGAACCATCGAAGAACTTATCTAGATCAAGCGACTCTTTCGAGAGTGCAAGCCAACGCAGAATTTGAATGAGAAAGAGGATTACCAGAGAGAAAACAAATGGCATCAAGTTGGTATCTGCAACATTCAAGAAGCGAGCGCCAGAGATGCTTAATACCAAGAAAGGGGTCAGAACGAGAATGGAAAGTCTTGAAGAAAGATCCTTTGAGAAATAGGACTCAAGCCTTGGGATCTGAATGATTGATTGAGCCAACTCCTCAATCTCATCTTTTCCAGCGAAGTCGTATCGAAGCGCTAGAGCTTGTGAAGTCAGCTTCTGCCTGGCTTGCGCAGTTGCGAGGTTGACTTGAGTTGAGAATTTTCGAGAGATGACGATCTCGCAGGGGATGAGAAGTGAGCCAATAAGGACGAGGAAGAGATTCTCGGTGAGCAATCCGAAGAAAACGGTGGCGGTAAAGGCTCCTACAAGGAGATGGCGGAGAATCAGAAACTTAAGCAATACTCTTGCTTTGGCAGGAACTCTAAAGAAGTTACGCGCCCGCGAAGCCATGTTGTGAGTATAGATGTCGAGAGTTCTGCGCTAGATGAGCGGCGGGCGCCCATAACGAGATAACAACCAATGTGTTTTCCAGCGCATCTTTCCTCGACCCTTCGCGCTCGAGACGATTCCAGAGGCAAAACCGCGAAGCCACGAGGCCAAACTCTTAAATCCTCGGATTCGCGTCATTGTGATGAGTAGCCAGACCAAGGGATAGAGAAAAGAGAATGGAAAGCGAAGATGACGTTTAGCAAGCCATACTCGGTTTCTGGCATTAAGAAAGTAGAAGTAGCTATGCCGCGTTGGGTTGATGACGGGGTGTTGCACGGTCATATCCGCTGCATACCAAGGCAGATAACCAGAATCGAGCGTGCGCCAGAGTAAATCGATTCCTTCATGTCCATAGAAGAACTTATCTGGCCAACCACCAACTTCGTCAAATACTTTCCTTCGAATCACAGTTGATCCCTCCCAGAGTGAGGTAGCAACCGAACTGGCTAGAGGATTTCCGACGCGAAGCCTTGGCACCCAGCGCTTTGGTGTTGCTTCACCCTCAATATTAGAGATGACTCTAGGTTGTATCAGGCCGACCTCGCTTCGCCCCGCTAAGAGATTCTTCATCTTCGCCAACATCCTTGAATCATGTAATTTCACATCATCATCAAGAAAGAGAAAATTCCCTCCATTCACTTCCCGTGCCCCAGCGTTTCTCCCAGCAGGAATCCCAAGATTCTCGCTCAAATACAGAGTTCTAAGGTGAGGGAATGAGGGTTGCGGATCCCAACCATTTCCAACGACGATTACGTCGATTGTTACACCTTCTTGCGAAAGAAGAGAAGTAATCGCAGATTCCAATTCTTCTCTTCGACGTCCCATAGTGAGGATGACGCAACCGAAATCGATACTTTGCTCAGTCAATCAAGAACTCTTCTTTAGGCGATTCGATGACAAGATGGAGACGATATGTCCAAGTGTGACAATCGGACTTGCAACAACCAAGAGAAGAAGTGCTTCTTCTAGCCGTCCGAATAGATAAGCGATCGAGAAAATGAGTGTCATTTCAACTGAGTGATAGGCACGGTGGACCGGAATCATGTTTGCAAGAGATCTCAACCTTGAAACGAGCGAACGTTTGATTACCGCCTTCTTATCAGCCAGTCGCTCAAGACTAGAGAATGCCCTCGCCACATGAACGGCGTCATTGAGTCCTTTATTGATCACAATCAAGGTTGCAAGGAGCGCGCCAAGGAATGGCAGGTAATAATCGTCGCCATCTCCCATGAGTCGAAGTCCAATGGCAATAGGTATCAGCGCTTCAGCAAAGTAATGGCCGACCTTGTCGAGGAAGATTCCTGCAGGCGAAAATTTCTCGCGCCATCTTGCTATCTCACCGTCGACACAATCGAAGAGCATCTGTAGTTGGGATAGGAAGAGAGCAAGAAGTACGCCAACGACCCCAGGTAGTGAGAAGGCAAGTGAGATCGAGATTCCAGTCAAGATCATGAGATAGGTGACGCCATTGGGAGTGATTCCAGTGGGAAGGAGTATTCGTGTCAGGTATGGCGAGATTCGCCGAAGATAAAGGTCAGCGGTCCAGTGTTCTGAGTTGACTCGTCCAGTCACCGACTCAGGTTGAGTCTTTGTGCGAAGCTCACTGATAGATGGAGACACGAAGAGATTCTAGAGGCGAACTTTCGCTTTGCTCCGCTTCAACTGTTGGAACCACTGAACCGAGGCTATGACCATAAAGAGCAAGATGAAGTAGATCGCGAAAAAGAGGAGAGGGAGATCCAAGAGGAGCGCGAGAGTCAGCGCGGTGATTCGACCCTCTACCTTGAGGCCTAACCAAGAGAGCCAGGTCGGAAAGCTTTGTGATTGAAGCGATCGATAGAGCGCGTCGTAGTGGTGATAGACGATTGCGAAGAGCGTGAAGAAAAGGATGCCACCGACTAAATCTGGATCAATGAGATAGGCGAGAGAAGTTACAACTACTAACTCGATCTTTCGAAGAAGTGACGGAACCATCCACTCATAACGCCCACCGGATCGATTCGAGAAGAGCAAGAGATCTTGCTGCATCAGTACTACTAGACCATGAGCAGTTGGCGATTTCCACGTTAGCGTTCGTCTGATTCGCGTGAGCCAGGCATAGGAGATGGAGACCAAGCCGAGGAAGAGCATCCCCGGGAAAACGAGTGCACCGCCACCGATTGCGGCGAGGACTGAGATTGCAAGCCATCGCTCACCTATCGGGAAGTTAAGGATCTTCTTTACCCAGTACTTGAAATCACCCTCTCCGCGCCATTCTGGGGATGAATATCCATCATCGCGTAGCGAGATATCACGGGCGATGAGCCTGCCTTCACGCTCTTGTGAGATTGCAGCGAATGTGTAGTCACTTAAATGTCTGATCGTCTGCAATGTCATCAGCGCGATCGCAAATATCCACCATTTCTCTCCAGCGCTATAAGCCAGTGAGGCATAGACCAGGTACTCCTTGACTCGGTCAGTGCTTGCATCGAACCATCGTCCAAAGTCAGAGAACTTTCGGGTGTAGCGAGCAACCTCACCATCAGAACAATCAATGATGAGGCTAAGTTGGAAGAAGATTGCACCAGCAAGGTGTTGTGATTGAGAGAAGAGGTACGCGGCATAAAAGCCAACCAACAATGAGATAAAGGTGATGAGATTTGGCGATATCCCAAACTTGATCGAGAAGGCGGTTAACGGTTTCGAAAGTCGTCGCAGGACTAAGACTGAGAAGAAGCCATCGTTGGAGCGATTGGCAAGATTCAACTTCAGGCGTCTCGCTTTACTCGTGGTGAGCTCTTCAACTCTTCCGTTACGACCACGTGCAGGGTTTTGCCACTCTGCTTTATCGATTGAGAGAGGTGAAATCGCAATAGCGCTACGTACAAGAGCAAGAACAACGAGATTCGCAACCGGGATAGCCTCAAACTGTGTTGATTTAGCCTGGTTGAGCGCCTGGATTATTCGATCTCTATCGCCTTGACTCAATCGAACTATCCCAAGAAATACTCGATTGGCTGCAGGGCAATCATGGATAGAGGTCGCGATGCTTCGCACCAGCTTATTTCTCACATAGATATCGTCTTCATTTCCAGTCTTCGAACTTGCAACCAATATCGCACTCTGGCGATGAGGAAAATCCTCGATCTCATCGAGATATGGTTGATGTAGCTTGAGACCTTCTTCACGAAGAATCAGATCTGAATCGGTCGAAGAAAATTTTTCGATAACTTGAGAGAGCGTCGTCTCGGGTCGTAATGTCATGACCTCGAGTTTTGAATTCACGTCCGATACTATAGACGAGTGAATTACCAGATTACGATTCTCGCTGCAGGTATGGGAACGCGTCTTGGTCGTCCATTTCCAAAACCACTCACCCCGTTGGTCGATGGACGAACAATCATGCAACAACAGATTGAGAATGTAGAGCGAGTCTTTGGTGACAAGGCCCGAATCTCCATAGTGGTTGGTTTCAAGATGGAGATGATCATGGAGACATTTCCACGTTGCATCTATATCTACAACGAAGAGTATGACCAGACAAATACTTCAAAGAGTCTGATGCGAGCTCTCGCCTCAAGTTTTGATGGAGGAGTTCTTTGGCTCAATGGTGATGTCGTCTTTGATGCAAATCTCTTAGCGAGATTGAAACCCTTTGTGGATCGCGATCAATCTTTCGTATCGGTCAACACAGCCGCCGTGGGCGAAGAAGAAGTCAAATACACCGTTGACGCAACTGGCCATATCAAAGAGCTTTCTAAGACGGTCAAAGGTGCGCTAGGTGAAGCAGTCGGAATCAACTTCATATCAGGAAGCGATAAAGCCAAGCTCCTGGGTGAGTTGAGAGCTTGTGCAGAGTCTGATTATTTTGAGCGAGGGCTCGAGACTGCGATCGAGAGACATGGCGTGAAGATCACCCCGGTAGATATCTCAGACCTCTTTGCAGTCGAAGTGGACTTTCAAGAGGACCTCGACCGCGCTAATCGGGGACTCGCGAAATAGTCATGATTTTTCATTGAGTGTCTTCCAAGCCTCTCTTGCTAGGGTGGGCCTTCTTAGGTTCTAGATTGAACCGATCTGAGAGCGTGGAGGTATCCCTTGAGCAGTGATGATGAATCAACAAACGATGACATCATCACCGAGGAGATGCTTTGGGAGCGGATTCCTGAAGTTCAAGGCGCGGAACGTGCTGAGACCTTTTATGAATTGAGTGCACGGATCTATGCCCGTGGCCAGTACGACGAGGCGCTAGCCCTCGCTGAGACTGCGCGAGATATCTACTCTGAACTTGGCGCTGGGGCGCCGCTCGAAGGTCTAGCACAGGCCTACTCTGCGATTGGTTACAACCTCAATCAACTCCACAGAATCGAAGAAGCAGCGAATGCGATGACAAAGGCTGTCGAACTTCTTCGTGAACATAAGTCTCCAATGGCTCTCGAACTCGCTTGCACCTTGGGTGAGTGGCTCTATTCGTCGAAGGAATATCGGAAGGCGATCGAATGCATCCAAGATTGCGTGCAGGAGCATCTTGTCGATGGAAATGATATGGGCGCGGCAAATGATTTCTACCTCATCGGATGTGCACGGCGAGACCTCGGTGAACATACCAAAGCGATAACTGCCTTCAACGAGGCGCGAACTCTTTACAAGAAATTGAAAGAGGTAATCCATGTTGCTCGTTGTGATCAGAAGATCGCATACTCACTCGTCGCGTTAGGCGATGCTGATGGCGCAGAAATTGCTGCTCAACGAGCGCTTGATGTATTCCAGACTGCCAACGATCATCGAAGAGAGACTTTTGCGCTCTTTGAGCTGGGTAAAGCAAGGATCCTTAGTGGAAATGTCGATGGTGGACTTGCCACGCTTAGAAGAGTCTTACGCACTATCGCAGAATCTGAGGATAAAGACTTCGAATTCATCGTAGAAGTAGAGCAAGAGATCGCGAAGACTTTGCGGGCAAGTGGCGATGCGGTCGGTGCTTCAGAGATCGAAAGACGGATTGAGACTGTCCGCGAGATAATCGAAGAGAAATAAATCGAATTCATTTTGATCCCCGACCTCGCTCATCTCAAGAGAAGAAAATCCCTTCACGTAATGATGGTCTGTCTCGGCAATATCTGTCGTTCGCCGATGGCCGCTGCCGTTCTCGCAACTAAGGCTCGTGAAGTCTTAGAGATATCGATTGAAGTATCTAGCTCTGGAACATCGAATTGGCATGTAGGTCAAGGAGCGAATCCACCGTCACAGCGAACGTGGGAAAAGGCAGGGTATGTTCATAAACATCGTGCCTCGCAGATAACCCAAGAACGGATTGCAGATTCCGATCTCGTTCTAGTGATGGATAGATCCAATCTGCGCAATGTCTTAGCAATGGCAACAGATGATCAGCATGCGAAAATCCATCTTCTCCGTTCATTTGATCTCTCGGCAGATCATGATGAAGTGCCAGATCCCTATGGAATGGCTGACGGAGCATTTGACGAGGTATTGGCAATGGTCGAGCGTGCTGTCGATGGATTGCTCAGCGCTTTAGGTGTTGCAGACCCCAGTGATACATAGCGATCGCTCCCGCGGCCGAGGCATTGATTGATCGAGTAGATCCATATTGGGCGATGTCGAAGATCTGGCTACATGCGCGTTGTCCTTCGGGAGAGATTCCAGCGCCTTCTTGACCGAAGAACATCACTACCTCTCGTGGAATCCTTGCACTTTCAAGTGGAACTGAGCCAGGCAAGTTATCTATCCCAATCAAAGGTATCCCTCGCTCACCACACCAATTCTCAAGCTCGGTAACATCGCTGTGATGGATTACTTGAAGATACTTATCTGTGACCATCGCGCCACGTCGATTCCAGTCACGCTTTCCGACTATATGCACGCTAGCAACATTGAAAGCATTGGCGGTCCTTACTATTGATCCGATGTTAAGATCGTGTTGCCAATTTTCGATCGCGATGCGAAGTGGATTACGTTTGGTATCGAGGTCAGCGACGATTGCCGCAACGCTCCAATAACGATAGTGGTCGCTAACATTCCTTCGATCACCATGAGCAAGTAAGTCCGGATCTAATCGAGCGTCATCGGGCCACGGAAGAGGATGTGGCCCAACGCCAACGACTGGATAGAACTCCCCGGGTCCGATCTCTGGTTCCACCATAGAATCAATCCATACCGTGGTAGAGATATCCGGTGGACATGATGCGCACTCTAGCGAAGGAGGAGTGATGCAAGCGAAGCCTCGAATCATCGGATCCATCTTCGTGCTCTTAAGTATTCTCGCGTCACACTCTGCTACCGCTGAAGAGAGCGCAATCAGTGCCAGTTGTTTTGTCAAAGCTAAGAGCTGCGTCCCGTCACAATTCATCAAGCAAGCCAAATCAAAATCTCTCGCCAATCCCGCAATTCTTGTCACAGATCCAGCGACTGGCGTGGTTCTCTACGAGAACCGCCCGGATTCACCAAGCGTCCCCGCCTCGGTTATGAAGGTATTAACTAGCTATACCGCACTCACTTTCCTAGGTGGTGAGAAGAGATTTGCAACCTCGATATACCGAGTGGAAACTGGAAGTACATTCATGATCGTTGGTGAGCGCGATCCCTGGCTCACCATGTTCCGCTCGGTCTCATTGAAGTATGGACCAGCATTCGCACCTGACTTGATCAATGTCGCCCTCGGCCAATTCGGTGAAGATGATCGACCGAAGCGAATCACTGTTCTTCACTCCAGACTCTACTCATCTGATATCGCGGGTTTAAAAGCGCACTTCAAGGGTAGTGCTGTAAAAGTCACCTTCAAAGAGATCTCCAGTAAAGAAGCCACGTTGAAATCTAGTGAACCGCTTTACCAAATTCTCTCGCCAACTGTGAATCAGATGGTCGAATTCCTGATTCGCTTTAGCGACAATCGCTTAGCAGATCGTCTTGCTATCCATGCGGCGATTGCCCATGGTTATGAAGGTGACAAGAGTGGACTACAACAAAGTTATCAAGATGCACTCCTGGCGAAGGAGATAGGTATAGATGGACTCAATGTCGAGGATGGAAGTGGACTTTCGAAAGAGAATCGAATCACCTCTCGAATGGTTGTAGATCTACTGACCAAGATTCGCGCAATTCCCGAATATCAATCGCTCTACCAAGGATTGCCCACTAGTGGAAAGACTGGAACATTGAAGAAGCGTTTCAAAGAGAGCGCGCCAGATGCTGTCGGTTTAGTGAAAGCCAAGACTGGTTGGGTCAATGGTTCCGTGAGCCTGGCGGGATTCATCACTTCGGGAGATAAGGAGTACGCATTCGCAGTCCTGGCTGATCGAATTCCTCGCTATTACTCTGCGACAGAACGTGCACGCGTAGCAATCGATCGAATGATTGGCTCGCTTGCTAAACCAGCGAATACCGAGGTGCTTGAGGCAATCGGATAAATCAAATCAGCCATGTTGGTAGATCTTGATTGCTCCACCGTAACAAGCAACCCAGGTCCGATCATGGACTCCATCAAAAGTGATTCCGATCGGCTCATCGCAGACTTTGATCTTCTGTAGGACTTTGAAGTCACTGACTCGAACCTTTGCCAATGTGTCGCTGAAATAGTTGACCACAATCAACGCGCTCTCATCATCGGTGAGAACCAGGCTTCTTGCTGCTTTCCCAGTAGTCACCCGTTTGATCACTTTCCCGCTCTCGATATCGAGCGCAACGACTTGGCCTGATGCATTGAGCGTTGCATAGAGCGTCTTACCATCCGATGAAAGTTGAAGTGCCCGTGGATTTGGACCTATTGCCAAGCGCTTTCGCGTGAAATCAGTTAAGTCAATCTGATGGACGACTGATCCGCCCATCTGCGCCACATAGGCATAGCGCGAGTCGGATGAGATAGTGATTCCCCGTGGGTATGCCCCGATCGATATTCGCTTGACTCTCTCCCCACTTTCCCGTGATATCACTGTCAAGTCGTAAGAGCACCAATTGCTCACCAAGAGAAGTCGCCCATCCGGTGATACTTCGACGACTTTTGGTACTGATCCAACTGGATAGACCGCATCGATCTTGAATGAGTCGGTATCGATTCGATAGACGAAACTCTTGTCATAGCCATCTGCAGGAGAACAAGTATCGGTTCCTTCTTTGGTAAAGCCCTTGCCGTACATCGCATAGTTTGAAACATAGAGGTATCTGCCATCTGGGGAGTAAGCGCCTTCTACCGGAGCACCTTTGACTGGAGTTGGATATTTCGCGAATCCAAACTCTTTCAAGTTGACTTGATCTGGGATTGTGGCGACTAGCTCCATCTTGGCGCTGTCATAGATGGTGACCGAATGGCGGTACATCATGTTATGTGCGCTCACTAGGCCAAAACCTGATGCCCTCACCGATTTTGGGGCGATATTTCCAGTGATTGTCTTGACCAATCTCATCTTCTTCTCAGCGACTGTGACTCCATCGGAAACTTCATTAGCTGTTGAAGTTGATGTATGCGCTCCGACCAGAGCAAGAATCAGAATCGTTGTGAGGGGAAACACCAAACTTCTGGTACGAGTTCGAAGCAGAGGAAAGTGCATGTGCACACCCTATGCGAGAGATTGAGTACGCTCACCGATTGTGAAGGCCTACATCGCGCTTATGAAATTGCGCGTTGTCGAACTCTTGCTGGTGACCACGGTCCCTGCGCTCTTTCTTGCATCTGGGGGTATCCCAGAGCTCACAATAACTTTGGCTACGCTCTTTGGCGGAACTCTTGCTGCGGGTGCAGCGAATGCTTTCAATATGGTGATCGAAAGCGATATCGATCAAGTTATGGGACGAACCTCTACCCGCCCGCTCGTTCGTGAAGATATGAGTGAAGGGGCTGCTCTCACCTTTGCTTTCGCGATCACTGTCATTTCTCTCATTACATTCTGGGTCTTCACTAATCCCTTAGCAACCGGCCTTACTGTTGCTGCAATCGCCTTCTACGTCTTTGGCTACACCGTCGGCCTGAAACGACGAACCTCACAGAACATCGTCTGGGGCGGAATTGCTGGGTGCATGCCAGTACTTATCGGATGGGCTGCTGTGACTGGAGACCTCTCAGTTACCGCCTGGCTCTTCTTCCTCTTGATCTTCTTCTGGACGCCGCCGCATTTCTGGGCGCTCGCCATCAAGTACAAGGATGACTATGAGCGCGCTGGAGTCCCGATGCTTCCAGTCGTAGCACCAATGAAATCTGTCGTTGCACAAATGTGGTTTCACACATCAGCGATGGTCATTACTAGTTATGCGGTTGTCGCATCCATTGGTGGAGAAATGTGGGTCTACATCGTCGTCACTGGTATCAATGCACTCTTTCTCATCGCCCTTATCGGGATGCGGGGCGATACTTCTCAGATTGAGTCTGCTGCAATCAAAGTCTTCAAGAGTTCGATCACTTACCTCACGCTCTTCTCAATCCTTTTGGTACTTGTTGCTCTGCTGTGACCAAGTTGAGAAATCATCAAGTTTCGGTTGATAAGGTGGCTACATGAGTAATCGAGCACTCATCGTGCGAGATCTTTCCAAGAAGTATGGCGATCTCTTTGCGCTCTCTCATGCGAACTTTGAGGTCCCGCTCGGCACCATCTGTGGTTTCGTCGGACCAAATGGTTCAGGTAAGACCACGACGATTGGAATGCTCCTTGCTCTGATTGCACCGAGCGGTGGAAGTGGTGAAGTCCTTGATATTTCGATAGATGAACCTGAGAAGTATCTCCCCTATATCGGTGCCATGATCGAGGGCCCTGCTTTTTATCCGGCACTCACCGGAATCCAGAATCTCAAGGTCCTGGCAAAGATCGGTGGCTTCTCACTTAATCGAATCCCTGAGTTACTTGAACTAGTTGGCCTAGGCAATCGTGGCGATTCCAAATACAAGACCTATTCCTTAGGAATGAAGCAGCGGCTTGGCATTGCAGCCGCACTTCTGCCGAATCCAAAAGTTTTGATCTTGGATGAGCCGACAAATGGACTGGATCCCGCTGGAATACAGGAGGTTCGCGATCTGCTTCGAAAGTTGGCTGATAGTGGAATAACAGTCTTCGTCTCATCGCATCTACTGAGCGAGTTAGAGATGATCAGTGAATATCTTGTGGTGCTACGTGAGGGTCGAGTCATCTTCTCCGGGAAAACGAAAGAGCTATTGGCAAAACAACAACCTCGGATCCGAGTGAAGAGCGATCACCCGATTGGAATTCAGATTGCACGAGAGATCGCCGAAGAGAGCGGTCATAACTGCGAGATCTTTGGTGACGAACTTTTGGTGACAGCGCCACCGGAGTATGGTTCCGAGCTCAATCGTCAATCATTCTCCCGAGGAATCACTTTGACTGAGATATCACCGATCCGTCCTTCACTTGAAGAGACTTTCTTTGAGATGACAGGAACCGAGATGATCCACGAAGCGGGGAGATAACGATGTTGCGAGTCTTCGCGGGAGAGTGGGTCAAGCTTCGTAGACCAACCCTGCTCCTTGGAACATTAGGTGCAGTTGGTGGCTTGGTCGCGATGGTGACTTCGGTGATCTATCTCTTGATTGATGATCCAGGTGGCAATGGTGATCGAGGTCGAACCATCTCACGAGAAATCTTGCAGCTTCCCTCTGGGTTTTCCTTGACCTTTGCGCAATCTGCAGGGCTCTTGGGTTTGGTGGCGCTCTGCATTTTTGCAGCGCAGACAGCTCAGGAATACACCTATGGAACACTTCGGAATATCTTGGTTCGCCAGCCCTCAAGGATGAAAGTCCTTGCTGGCAAGTATCTTGCGATGTCGCTCTTTGCACTGATTGTTGTTATCTTTGCTGCGATCGTTGGAATGGGTCTTTCTTACGCACTCTCAGGACGGGCAAAAGTAATCACCGATGCTTGGCTTACCACGGATGCGCTCTTCGATACGGCAAATTCATTTGCCAATGTCATCTTTGCAACAATCGCACATGGAACTGTCGGAATGGTTCTTGGTTTACTACTCCGTTCGCCGATTAGTTCGATATCAATTGGTGTCATTTGGATCCTGATAGTGGAATCAATTCTCGTTGCAGTAAGAGGTTCTTTCGCCAAGTACCTACCAGGAGTTCAGCTCAGCAATATTGGACAGGGCGGAAGCGATGACCTCACATTTATTTATTCAATGCGCTATGCCCTGATATTCCTATTAGCAGTGGCGATTCTCGCTTCGATTCTCTTCAAGCGCCGTGATGTAGCCAACTAAGAAGGCGACACGAAGGCATTTCTCAAGGAAGGTTAAGCCTTCCTGTTTTATCCTTCTTCCCTGCCCAGCACACTCCTCATTTCCCCAGGGAGCGAATGTGAAGTCACCTAAGTCAGTCGCGTTTCTTGCGATACTCGCTCTCGCCATTCCACTTATTCCTCTCTATTCAGCATCAGCAAAGACGCCAAAACCGACCCTCAAAGAAATCCGTGAGGCCAAGGAGAAAGAGGCTGCGAAGAAGCGCGAAGCCGATAAGGCACAAGCAAAACTCAATGCGGCGAACAAGACTTTGAAACAACTTACAGCGGTAGCGGATGCAGCGCAGGCAAAGTATCTGAAAGCCAGGGCAGAACTTGCGGTCGCGACAAAGCGTGCGAAAGCAGCAGCGGCGCACTATAAGGAGGCAACTGCCGCTGTCACTGCGACGCATAATCAAATTGGTCGACTCGCAACAAATGCTTACATCATGGGAAGTGGCTTCACCGATCTCGATGCTGTACTCAAAGCAGATGGACCACAAGATTTGATGGATCGACTATCGATACTCGACACGCTTGGAGATAATAACAAGACAGCTCTCACTCGATACAAATTTGCTGAGGCTAGTGCGCAAGAGGCAAAGAAGGAGGCGGATGAGACCCGCCAAGCACAAGAGGATGCGACCGAACGCGTAGAAGAGGCAAAGAAAGAGGCCGATAGCGCAGAGGCAGAACAACAGAAGGAAGTAGATAAGCTTCAGAAAGTCCAAGATCAACTCGCACGCGAATTGAAT
>Ga0208048_1000701_pt1 | contig 17846 bp, 14 predicted proteins | sample Malawi_45m_30L_FD_184163 | JGI IMG/M metagenome (GOLD analysis project Ga0208048, IMG submission 184163) | Freshwater microbial communities from Lake Malawi, Central Region, Malawi to study Microbial Dark Matter (Phase II) - Malawi_45m_30L... | ecosystem: Environmental > Aquatic > Freshwater >...
GCTGGCTTGTGCTGCGCGGAAAATGTTCTGGATGCGCCGCGCGCATTTCCGCGCGCTATCCGCTGGTCGAAGCGCTCACCGCGGCAACTTTTCTTTCGCTCTGGTGGAATTTTCCGCCCGCCATCGCCGCCGCCTACATGGTGCTGGCCGCGCTGCTCATCGCCGGCACCTTCATCGATCTCGAACACATGATCCTGCCCGACAGTCTGACCGTCGGCGGGGCGGTGGCCGGTGTATTCCTCGCCATGGCTGTGCCCGGTCTGTTGCCGGGGGACACTTGGGATGCTCGTTTGCGCTCCAGTCTCTTCGGTGCCGGCGTCGGTTTCGCCGCGCTGTTCGCCGTGGTCGAATTGGGCAAGCTGGCTTTCGGACGCAAACGCCTCGAATTGCAACCCGCGGAAAAGTTCCAAGTCGTCCTGCGTGACAATCGCCCTTTCCTGCTCATTGCCGGCGAGGAGTGGGAGCTTGAGGAATTTTTTTACCGTCCATCGGACGAGATCGAACTTCATCTCGAGGAAGGCTCGGTCTGGCGCCTCAAGGCCAAAGGGCTCGTGCGCGAGGGACAAACCGCCGGTTATGCGGAATCATCCGGCGCGGAGAACACGGCGTGCGCCATCGTCGTGCCGCGCGAGGCCATGGGCTTCGGTGACGTCAAATTGATGCTCACGCTCGGCGCGTTCCTCGGCTGTCCCGGCGCACTCTTCAGCATCGGTGCGGGTTCGGTTATCGGCGCATTTTTCGGCCTCGCCATGCTCGCGCTGCGCCGGCTCGGGGACGGCGGAAGGATTCCCTTCGGACCTTACCTGGCCGGCGGCGCGATGCTCTGGATTTTTGCCGGACCCGCGATTGTCGATTTCTACCTGCGGCGCTGAGCCGTCATCGGCGCAGGCGTCCCACGGCGAGAAATCCCTGCACCGCGATGAAAAGCATGATGAAGATGACCACCGACAACGCGGCCGACCAACCGAAGCGGTAGTAAGTGAAAGCAGTTTTGTAGACGTAAGAGGACAGAATGTGCGTGGAGCCCGAGGGTTCACCGCCCGCGGTGAACAGCCAGACGAGATTCAAGCTGTTGAAATTCCAGATGATGCCCAGCGTGGCGGCGGGGAGCATGACCGGACGCAACAACGGCGCGGTCAGCCGGGTGAATTGCTGCCACCAGCCCGCACCCTCGAGTCGCGCCGCCTCGTAGACCGAGTCCGGGATGGCGCGCATACCCGTCAGCGCCACCACCATCATGAAGGGGAAACCCATCCACACACTGACCAGGACCATCGCGCAGAACGCGGCAACCGGTGAATTCAACCAGTCGACGGCGGGCAGGCCGATTCCCGCAAGGAGAGTGTTCACCGCGCCGCTCTCGCCGGCGAACATCCCGCGCCAAGTGAGGGCCATGATGTATTGCGGCATGGCCCAGGGAAGCAGCAGCGCGACTCGCCACGCGGTTCGTCCCCGTATAAAATCCTGGTGCAGCAACGCGGCCAGCGCTACGCCGAGAGCGACTTGCAACGCGGTGCAGGCAATGGTCCACAGCACCGTGCGGCTGAATGTCGTCCAGAATCCCGGGTCGCTGAAGACGAGCAGGTATTGGCGCGGGCCGGTGATGCGCCAATCGCGGATGTTGTAGATGCTCGCGTCGGACAGCGAGACGATGACGTTGTAGAAGAGCGGGTAAATCAGCACGAGGACCAGAAACACCAGCGTCGGCGCGATGCACAGCGAGAGAAAGGCGCGCCGCCGCGCCGAAGGATCCCAATCGGCCAGCGCGGCAAGTTCCACGGCTTCACGGACGGCATCGGCGCGCGTTTTCATGGCATCGACTCCGCGATGAGCCGCTCCGCGGCGGTTTGCATCTGGCGCGCGGCATCGGCGGGAGCAAGTTCGCGCGTGAAGACGCGGCGGTAGGGTCCGCGCATCGCATCCCAGATATACCGCACCTGCGGCATGATCGGCATGGGCACGGAGTTTTTCGCCTGCGCCATGGCCAGTTGCAGCACCGGATCGTCGCGGAAGGCCGGAGACTCGAGCGCCACGCGCCTTGTCGGGATGGTGAAAAGTTTGCGCGCCATTTCCAGCTGCAGTTCGTCGCCGGTGAGATACTCGAGCACGCGGCGGACCAAGGCAAAACGCGAGGACGGGGTGTTGATGTTGAGACTGTAGCCTTTGGCCGCGATGACCGGACGGCAAGGCAGACCTGTGGCGGAGTTGAACGGAAGCAGCGCGAGGAGTGAGCGGTCCGGGACACCGTATTCGGCCCACGACCAAGGTCCGTTGATGATCATGGCCGCGCGGCGTCTTTTGAACATCAGGTTGGCCGTGATGTAGTCCTCGTAACGCGGCATCAGTCCGTGCTTGTCGCGGAGATCGAGCACGAACTGCAGCGCGGCGCGCATTTCCGGGGTGTCGAGCGTCGGGTTGCCCTCGCTGTCCATGATCCATCCCCCGAAGCCGGTGAGGAAGGGAATGAAGAAATACGGCTCGGCGTAGTTCCAAGTGAGCGCGTAGCGCTCGATCTTGCCGTTTCTTTCCAGAGCCACGCGGCTTCCCATTTCCACCAGTTCGTCCAATGTGGCCGGCGCGCGCTCCATCGCTTGGCGGTCGCACACCAGCATGAGTTGGTTGCCGATTTGGTCGGCGATGAGCCACGGTCTGCCTTCCCACCGCACGACCCCTTCCCCGGTGAAAGCGTCGGCAAAATTTTCCCCGAGAATTTCGTCCCACGGACGTATCGTCCTGGTCTGCGCGAACATGGCGACATTGTCCGACGGACCGAAGACGAGATCGGGGCCTTGCCCGCCCACCGCGGCGATGACGAAGGAATTGCGCAATTCTTCCCCCTCGCGATAAAGCGCCACCACTTCGGCGCCGGGGTTGTCGTTGTTGTAATCCTCGATGGCCTGCTCGAAAAAAACCCGCTCGGCTCCGGTCTTCTGGTGCCAGATGACAAGTTTGTCCGGCGTCTCGCGCGGGCCCCCGCATCCCGCCAGCCATGCCGCGGTCGCGACGAAGAGGCCGCGGAGGATGAATTGGCGCGTGGGCATGGCCGGACTCTTTCCAGTGTCGCGGCCCTGCCGCCCGCGAAGCAAGCACGGCCTTTCCCTTGCTGAACCCGCCTTGCGCGTCCATCATCCCGCGCTTTCCGATGTCCACCGACAATTTCAATCTCCAGGTCAACCGCAAGGCGCTCGAGCTGAACCTCGATCAGCGCGTTTACGGGACGTTCGCGGAAATTGGCGCGGGGCAGGAAGTGGCGCGGCGTTTCTTTTTCGTCGGGGCCGCGGCGGGCACGGTGGCCAAAACCATGTCGGCCTACGACATGACTTTCAGCGATGCGATCTACGGCACGGTCGAACGCTACGTCAGCCGCCAGCGGCTCTGGGGCATGCTCGAGCACGAATTCACGCTCTTGCGCGAGCGGCTTGATGCCAAGACGGGCGCGGACAAAACATTTTTCGTTTTCGCCGATACCGTGGCGGCGCGCAGCTACCACTCGCACAGCGAATCGCACGGTTGGATGGGCATCCGTTTCCAAACCGAGCCGCGCGGTCCGGTCAACGAGATCATCATCCACGTCCGCATGCTCGATGCGGAAAACATCGCGCAGCAAGAGGCCCTCGGCATCATCGGCGTGAATCTCATCTATGGCGCTTTCCGTCTCCACGCGGAACCGGAGAAACTTATCGGAAGCCTGCTCGACGATCTCACGCCGAAACGCATGGAGGTCGATATGATCCGCCTCAGCGGACCGGCCTTCGCGGGGGTGGACAACCGCCTGATGAGCCTGCAGCTCGTCGCGCAGGGGCTCGGTCGCGCCGCCATGTTCCGCGCGGACGGCGAGGTTCTGCAGCCCGCCGAGGAGTTTTACAAACGGGCCGTGCTCGTCGAGCGCGGCAGCTTCCGTCCGGTGACGCATGTGACCTACGAAATGCTGCGCTGCGCGCAGGAGGATTTCGCCCCGCGGGCCAAGGACGCGCCGCGCGGCATCCTCACCCTGGCCGAGATCACCATGCAGAACCTGACCAGCGCCGGCCCGCTCGATCCGCGCGACTTTCTCGACCGCACCGACATTCTCGGGGCGCTCGGACAGACCGTGCTTGTTTCCAACTTCGGCGAGTATTTCCGTCTGGTGGATTACATTTCGCGCTACACGGACCGCGATATCGGGCTCGCCCTCGGCGTGCCGAGTCTCGAGGAAATTTTCGACGAGAAATACCACACCGGTCTCGACGGCGGCATCCTCGAGGGCTTGGGGCGTCTCTTCAAAAAGAACGTGCGGCTCTACGCTTATCCGCGGCTTGCGCCTGATGGCTCCATCGTCACGGCCGACAATCTGCGCCTCGAGCCGAAGCTCCATTACCTTTATTCTTACCTGCGCGAAAACAGCTCCATCGTGCCGGTCACCGATTACCGCGAGGAAACTCTCCGCATCAAGTCGCCCGAAGTCCTCGCCAAATTGCGCGCGGGCGACGCCACTTGGGAAACATGCGTGCCCGCCGAGGTGGCGAAGATCGTGCGCGAGCGCAAACTGCTCGGTTTTCCCGGCTAGGATCCGCTCCCGAAACTGATCAACCGGAACGTGCCGTTTTCGTCGCGGTAAAAACCGCGCACTTTGGGAATCGTGCCGGTCATCTGGTTCACCATCGTGGCCAGCCAGTTTGCGTTTTTCTGCAGGTTGCCTTCTTTGATGCGGCCGTCGCGGAAACTGATCTCATCGAACGGCAGCGTGACGTGCGCATACTTCTCGTCGCTCACGCGCGACGCGTCCAAACGCGAGGGATTGTAGAGGCAAATCCACCAGCCGCCGTAGTCGCCGGCCAGCTGCGGCGGCGTGACGCGCAGGGCGAGGGGGCCGACTTTTTTGTCGTCTCCCGCGAAGGCGAGGGAATAGAGCGCGCTGATCTGCTCGCGACCCTCCAGGTGCCCGGCGAGGAATTCCCGCACGATGCGGTGGTATTTGTCCTGCTTGCGCTGCTTGCCATACATACCGAACTCGATGGCCACCGGATCGTTGGGATTGCCGTAGATGTTGAAAGCGGATTGCTCGTTCAAGCGGAAAGACAAATACGGGATATTGCGCAGGTATCCCTCTTTGATTGTGGCCGAAGGGATTTGCTGCAGCTTGTGGATCGAATCGTGATTGCGCAGATCGAAAACCATGCCGCGCCACGAGGGCAGGTGCCCCGGGGCGAGCAACTCGGGGAAGACCATCTCGGCCTCCATCTCGTCGTGGATGCGGCGGATGTTCGATTTGGGAATCTCCTGCTCGCTGTCCGCCGTCTGGAAAAGAACGCTGTCCGCGCTGTTGCGCACGATGAGGCCGTTCAGCCTCGTTCCGTCGGCCAGTTCGAGGGTGTCCGGCATGGCTTCGCCTCCGAGCGGCTTGTAGCGCTGGGCAAAGAGTGGCTGGGCCACAGCGGCCAGGACCGCGAAGATGGCGATGAGCCGATGTGCGCGCATGCGTTCGGGGCAGTCAGGACTCGTCGGTCAGGACATGGAACGTGCCGTTGGCATCGCGGTAAAAACCGCGCAACTCCGGTTCCTCGCCAGTCAGGCTTTCCATCAAATCCCCCAACCAGTTCCGGTTTTCCTCGGCCCGGTCGGAGCGCAGGCTGCCGTCGGGATTGTTCAAGTTTTGGAAGGGTCTGGTCAGCTTGGCGTATTGCCCGTCGTTCAACCGCGCGCCTTCGATCCGGTCGGGCCGGTAGACCACGATCCATGTTCCGCCGTATCCGTCGGCATCGTTCGGGAGAATGAGACGGAAGCTCAGTCTGCCGGCCTTCGCGTCGCGTTTTTCCGGCGACAGGCTGTAAAGCGCGGCGATCTGTTCATTCGAGCCCAGGTGCCCCGCGATGTATTCGCGGATCATCCGGCGCGGTCTTTCGGTGCTTCGCAGCACACCGTAAGCACCGTATTCCACGGCGACGGGTTTGTCGGGATCGCCGTAAACATTTAGCTCGGCCCGCTCGTTCACCTTGAACGACAAGTAAGGGATGTTGCGCAGCAGCCCGCTGTCGATCGCCGTCGGCGGAATCTGCTCTAACATGCGGATGCGGTCGTGCGTCCGCAGGTCGTGGACGATGGAACGCCACGCGGGAAGCTCGTCGCGATTGACGAGCTCGGCGAAAACCGCCTCGCCATTGGGCGCGTCGTCGATGCGCCGGACGTGTTCCTTGGGCAGCCGCGCTTCGCCGTGCTCCGTCTGGATGACGACCCAATCGGGGGTATTCTGCAGGATCAGTCCGCGCAGCTCCGTGCCGTCGTTCATTCGCACCTGATCGGGCGCCTCGTATTTGCGCGGGGCGGCCAAAGCGGCGTGCGCGGAGGCGAAGACGGCGGCGAGTAGGACGCGGATTGCCAACACGTGACGACGATACTAATATGCCATCTTCCATGCAAGCAGCCCGCCTCTTGTTTCTTTTTTTGGCCCTGTCCCTGTCGGGTTGCGTCACTCCTCCGGGCGAATACCGCAGGCCCGAAGCGGCGGCGACGCTCAGACCTTTGCCCAAGGAAAAATTCTGGTGGGGAATTTCGACTGCCAGCTTCCAGAACGAAGACCGAGGAATGGCTCCGGAGGATCCGATGAATTTCCGCACCGATTGGGACGTTTTCGCGGAAGAGGGGAAGGCGCCGGCGCGCGGAGACAAAGCGGTCTTCTCGTGGACCCGTTTCGATCTCGACCTCAAAGCGCTGCGGCAACTCGGCGTCTCCCACTTCCGCTTCGGTGTGGAATGGGCGCGCATCGAACCGAAGCCGGGGGTGATCAACCAAAAGGCCCTCGCCCGCTACGTCGACATGGCCCGGCAGCTTCGCGCCGCGGGCATCGAGCCCGTGGTCACGCTCTGGCACTTCACTTTCCCCGACTGGCTCTACGACAAAAACAACAAGAGCCGCGTCAATTTCCTGCACCCGGATGCGCCGGAAGCGTGGCGAAACCACGTGACCCGCGTCGTTCGCGCCATGAAACCCTACGTGCGGATTTACGTTCCGCAGAACGAGCCGAACGGCGCGCTCAACCTCGGTTGGATCGCCGGACATTGGCCGCCGGGGCTTCTCCTCAGTCCGTTCAAATACAAGCGTGCCATGCGCGCCGCGGCCGACATGTTCCGCGATGCGGCGGAGATCGTGCACCGCGAGCGGCCGGGCAGCCTCATTATGGGCATCTACTCCCTGCCCGACTGGCGCCGCGCGCGGTTCGGTGATCCCACCGCGCTCGTTTACAATGTCGTGCAGCGGCAAAACTTCGATCACCTGGACATGGTCGCCGACGCGATGGACCTCATCGGCGTGAATTACTACTACGCACAGGAGGCCAGCCTGGTGCGATTCCTCAACCGCGGCCACGGGGAGATATCATCGGATTACACCCAAATGGGCTGGGAGATCGTGCCCGAGGGGCTCTACAACGTGCTCACCGCGGTGAACAAACGCTACGGCAAACCGGTCGTCATTTCGGAAAACGGACTCGGCACGCAGAGCGAACAAAAACGCATTCGCTACATCCGGGAGCACATCGCGCAGATGCGCCGCGCCATGGCCGACGGCGTCGACGTGCGCGGGTATTTCCCTTGGACGTTGGTCGACAACTACGAATGGAAAGAAGGCTGGCACGGACAATTCGGGCTCTTCTCCTTCGACCGCGAAACCAAAGTGCGGAACCTCGAACCGACCGGCAAGTGGTTCTCCGCGTATATCAAAACGCACCCGAGTCCATAGGTGCTGCCTTCGGCGGATTGTGGAGGTAAGGGGATTGTTCGCCTGCGGCGACCTCCGGAGGATGACTGCGTGTTTGTTGGATTCGTTTTGCCGTGCGAAACGCGGCCGGTCGGACTGCGTTCTTCATCCCCGGAGGGCGCCGGCGATTGAAAAGCCGCGCCCGTCATCCCGGATTTTCGAAAAAATCCGGTATAATTAACCATACCCGATTTTTATTCCCCAAGGAAAAAATCAGGTTCGTTCGGCAGGGAGCTCGCGCCCCTGCACCCCGCCAGGCCGAAAACCGGCCGGCATGACGGCATTTTCAATGACCGCGATCCCCGTGAAAGGAGGACACGCGTCATGAGAAATTTTGTCTGTATTCGCGCCAGAAAGTGCCACTGCTGGGGCGATGGAAGCAAACCGGCGCGACTCGTCGGTGTGGGCGGTCTGACCAAGCATGACCTGCGTCTTGTCGACACCCCCAACGCCGACGAAGAGCGCTTCGAGCAGAACATGATTTGCTCCGAGGAAACCCTCTGGAAGCCCGAGCCTCTGACGCGCAGCCTCGCCAGAAAAATCGGCACCGATCGCGACGATTTTTTCTCCGCCAAAGCACGGCGGAGGATGGAAGATCTCGGCATTGCCGAACCGGCCAGACCCGAGACGGTCCGCACCATCAATTTCCTCGCCATGGTCAGCCCCGAATGGCTGCGCAGAGGCGGCGCGGCCAACCCGCTCGACATGGTGAGAGCCGATGAATTCGCCAAGGTTGCCGCCGCTTTCTTCCGCGAAAAATATGCGGAAAATTTCCTCGGCTGCGTGATCCATGGCGACGAAGCCAACACGCATTGCAGCGCCTACGTTCTCCCGGCGGTGCGCAAAATCCGCCGCCGCGCGGGCAGGCCGCGCAAGGACGGCTCGCCATCGGCTTCCCCCGCTCCCGTAGAGACATGGGGACTCAGCGCGAAGTCGATGCTCACGCCGGATCAACGGCACATTACCGAGGACAAGAAAATCGAACGGATTCTCAACAGCGGCACTTGCTCTATGTTGCAAACCGAATTCGCGGAATTTTGCAGATCGCGCGGCCTGAAAGTCAGGCGTGGAATTCGCGGCAGCAGGGCCAGACACAAAGACATTGCCGAGCAAAACCATCTGTTGCGGAGCGCGAGCCTTCCCAAAGAAAACATCGCCTGGATGGACGACATCGAGAAGTTGAGGGAGATCGCGTTACAAAACGTGCTCAAGGCAAGGGAGAATGACGAGTTGCAATCCAAGCTGCGCCTGAGCATCGAGTCGGAGCGACAGGCCAAGGAAGGGGAATACCGCGCCCAGCAGAAATTTTTCGCCGTTGATAAGGAGAAACGGGAAATGGAAAGAGGCCTCCGCAAGATGTTGATGGAGAAAAAAGACGGACAACTCCGGCAAAAGCTCGAGCAGTTGTGCGAAAAATTCCAAATCGGTGACGATGTGTTACAGCAGAAGAATTCCCGCGAGGATTTGATTTTGTAAAGGGGCAGATTGCCTGACGATCGAACACGCTGTCCGCGCCGCGAGACCGCGGATTCTGCCGCCGCCCCGGGCGTAAATCCGACCGAATTGATCGACAGCAACCCAGCAAAATGCTCCACCGTGCTGACCAGTGCTGGGACCCAAGAAATGCTGACTTTTCGGTCTATGACACGCAAAGGGCTTTTCGGGGCGACGGAATGGGCAAACTGTGGGGGCATGTCCGAAAACTCGCCATCCAACGGCTTCAGCCATGCCTTCGAAACTCTCGTCGCGCACTTCGAGTCAAACGACTTCAAGTTCCATGCCGACAACGAATCGAAATCCGTCCAGTTGTTCATCACGGGTGACTACGCGGTCTACAATTGCCGTGTCCAACTAACCCACGATGACGAGCTTATTCAGGTTCGCATCCATTATCCCGTGGTAGCCCGCGATGCAAAGATACGCCCATTGGTCGCCGAGGCTTTGGCCAGAGCCAACCACGGGATGGCCATCGGCAACTTCGATATCGATATGGACACGGGCGACATCAATTTCCACCTCGGACAAGTCATCCGCGGACAGAGCTTGAATGACGAAATAATCGGGGGTGTTTTCTCGGCGAGCCTGTCCACGGCCATTCGGTATTTTCCTGCTGTGATGCGCGTCATGTTCGCGGGTCACACGCCTACGGACGCGGTTTATCTCTCCGAACTCGATGTGCACGCTGAAGCGGTCCAAGATGGTGGCGTCGAGTCTGCAGTGCCACGTCTCCCTGCAAAGCCCGTCGCGAGGAAACCCAAGCGTCCACGCAAAGATCCCCGTTCCAGAACCACAAAGGAGCTTCCCGGGCTCTTTGACAAAAAGCGCGAAGACAAGGACGGCGGTCCGGATCGTTCCTGAGCGGGGCTATGACACGCAGAGCCCTTGCCGGGGCTCTCGGGCCCAGCTTGTCTGCCATGCGTGCCTAGGACCGACAAAAAATCCAAAGATAGGGGACTGGAAGTAGTCTGCGACCTTCACGCCAAGCTTCAGATCGAGCCCGAGTGGTGCCTGTGGGACGAAAGGGGCTTTACTTGGTGGGCCAAGGATCTTGCCCAGCGCATTTGGGCTGATCCCGCGGCCAAAGACGCCAACGGCGAGACTTACCACCGGTTGCATGCCTGCAACGATGTGTTTGATGGATTTGAGGACTCCGACCGCCAGATAGCTGTCCTTAACGCGCTCAACCAGAACGCAACCCTCAGCGCTTTCCTTCTCGATGGCGAAAAACCGGGTCGAGTTCAGCTGCGTTGCTCGATGCTGCTCTATGCGGACAACGCGGAATACGTCCGGTTGGTTTTTTCCATGGCAGTCGCTTTGCAGATGGCCGAGGCGTTCATAACCACCTCGTGGTTTCCGGGCGAGATTGGGACAGGGCTCATTCCTGCAAAAAGTCACCATCCGGACAGCGGCGAGCGCCATCTGGCCGACGAGATGCTCGAATTCATCGAGATCGGCATTAAGCCGCAAGGCGAGGGGAGTTCGAGCTACAAGGGCGAGGCTTTGGAAAAGATCGGCAAGGACTTGCTGCGGCCGCCGTGCTTGTTTGCTACCGGTTCGCCCGACGGAGTCACAGCCGAGTTTCCGCATCCGCAACACTCCTACATGCTCCGTTTGCTCGCCTCCGAGCGCCACCCCCGTTTGGGATCAGGTTTGCTTGCCACGCTGAACCTGCCTGAGGGTGGTGACGACTTTGCTACGGCGCGCTCTGCCCTTTCGCTCAACGCTCGGGAGCAATCATCACCGACGCATTTTCTGGGCTCGTGGTGTGCGACCTCCTCGGGCTTGGCCTTCAGCGCGTTCTTCCCCAACGCCATGGCCAACGACGGCATTCCGGTCAGTGCGGCCTTCAACATGATCCATCGTGCCAAGTGGCACTGCGAGAATCTCCACGCCTTCGATTGGGCGGAGAATTTCGAGCCCTGCATGAGGCGCTACCTGAAACGGCTAGGTATTACGGGGCTTTGATCTGTCGGGAAATTCCCGCAAGTTGCTCAACACAAGGTGGCTCTGATATGATTGCCTGTCGGACGACGACAGGCCGTCTCCGCTCGCTCCCACGGCACTGTCTATGACACACAAACCCCTTCAAGTCTCAGGTTTCATCCCTCATCCTTGGTCTTATGAAGCTATTTCTCCCCCTCTGTATTCTCTTGTTTGCCTGTGCCTCAGCACCCGAGCCCGAGGTGAGGACGGCGGATCCGGTCAAGACGATCGACATCCGCAGTTGGCCGCCGGGTTTGGTTGTCGAGTTGAACGGCGAATATGTCGGAATGACGCCTCTTAAACTTGTGGTCAATGCCACCCGTTCGGGCAACTGGACAGCGGATTTCGCCCGAGGATTCAGTCCGATCATCATGCGCGCTAGCACCCCTGACGCATCGGGATGGGAGCAGAAGATTTGGTATCCGGGCGATCGCGTTCCCTCGCGGGTGCTTTTCCGCATTCCCGGAGCCACGAAGCGGCTCGCCATCAACTGACCATGAAAGCATTTCTCCTCATCACCGCTTTGTTGCTGTCACCTGCCTTCGCCCAGTTCGGTTGGGACGACGAGGCTGCTGGCGACACCGATCTGGACCAATTCAACACCGCACTGCGGACACCAGTCATCGAACCGATCCGACCGATTGAGCCGGTTATCGAGCCGATCATTCCGGTCTTTCAGCCCTTTGTCGCTCCGGTGGTTGATGTCGATCCGCTCGTTGAGCAGTGCGACCTCGAGCCTGAAGTCGCTCAAGTCTATCGTGCAGCGGACATCGTCGAGGACGACGGCGATTGCCCCGAACACCGGAGCGCGGTGCGCTCGGGGTGGATCCCGCAAGCGGGACCCGCAGGGCGACATGAGCGTGAGCGAAGGAGTCAATTCCTAGGGCGTTTGAGCGCCAATCCTTACGCCTCGGATTCCACGGCCAATCCCTACAGCTCCGCAGGCAGTCCGTATTCGGCCAAAAGCGTCAACAATCCCTTCGGTCCATACGGGAGTCCTTACTCATCCACGAGTGCACGGAATCCCTACGCGACCGATGCTCCGAAGATCGTGGCGCAGGACGGCACGTATCTCGGGGAGTTGAGCGACAATCCTTACGATCCCGATTCCGTCGCCAATCCCTACGGGCGCTACGGCAGCCCGTATTCTCCCACTTCCATCAAAAATCCGTATTCGACCTACGGGAGCCCGTATTCCTCCCAAAGTCCGAACAACCCGTATGCCACGCAGGCACCGCTCTTGTTCGGGGATTAACCAAGCAACATTTCCGGTCGTGGACCACTCGCGGCAGCCGGCCCTAATGCCGCACTGGCAGTGGTCCATTGCCGTTTCACCACAAAAGACAAAGGAGACAGCACGATGAAAAGAGATAGCTGGACGTTCCGTTCACGCCGGACATGCACATGCCGTTTCTCGCCGAGATCGAAGCTGAAGAAGCTCACCCGGTAAGGGCAGTTGGGGATGGGAATTCGGGGCACCGCCAGCCGTCTCGTCAGGCATGATCATGACCAAAGCACGATGACTGGGGTCCAAGTGCACCGGCCTCGCCAGCTTCACTGAACCGTGTTCATCGATCTCTGCTTCTAGCGTCTGGATCATGAGCGACAGCTTAGACGCACCGCACGCTCACCGCAACCCCGGTTCGAGGACTCGGCCGCGTTAATTTGACCGCTGCGCTCAACTCTTCGAGTTGTCTTTTTGATCGCCGGAGACCAACTGACGCACTGCCCGCTGCTTGCCGGGTCAAGGCCCGCTCCTTGGCGCGCGAGATTGACTCCGTATTCGCTAAATGTTACGTCCAAACCATGATAAAGTCTCGCCGCCGCTTTCTCGGGCTCATCCTCGCCCTTGCGCCTTTGCACACCGCGCCTGCTGCCGAGTTGCTCTACGTGCCCCTGGTCTACGATGGTCTCGTCATTACTTATGACATTTCGCGTCTCAATGCCGTTGACGTCAAGAACTCCGAGCAGACCTTCATCAGTTCCAACATCAGTGGGCCGAACGGTATCGCCTTTGATCCGTCCGGAAACGTCTACGTCTCGAATGGTGCTTTCAATTCGATCAGCAAGTTCGGCTCGACCGGCATTTTCCTTTCGACCATCGGATCATCGATTACGCTGGCCGATCCCGCCGGTCTGGCCGTCGATTCACAGGGTAATCTCTATGCGGCGAACTTTGGGGTATCGCCCGGAGTGACTAGCACCATAGCCAAGTTCGACTCCGCCGGAACATTCGTTGGAGCGATCAGCAACAACGTCAACCGCCCGTTCGGAGCTCTTGTCGACGCCGCCGACAACCTCTACGTCGGAAACTGGTTCACCAACAACATCAGCAAGTTCGATTCGAGCGGAACTTTTCAGACCACCCTCGGAGATTCGAACAACATCAACGGGCCCATGGGCATCGTCAAAGATTCCGGCGGCAATCTTTTCGTGGCCAACCTCAATAGCCCGATCGGAAGCAACGTGACCAAATTCAATCCCGCCGGACTCTTCGCCGGTTACATCGGCGACTCGGCCAACCTGACCAATCCCGCGGCCCTCGCCATCGATTCTGCCGGCAACCTGTATGTCTCCACCGGTATTTCCAACACGGCCATGATCAGCAAGTTCGATTCCCTCGGGGCCCTCCAGTTCTCGTGGACCATTCCCTCCGTGCCCAACACCATGGCCATCGCCGTTCCCGAACCATCCACCGCCGTCTTGGTTCTTCTCGGCGCCGGGGCCCTCCTCGCCTACCGCCGCAGCCGACACAAGCCGCGCTGATCCGCGATCTTGGCCAGCCAATGCCGCCCGGTCAGCAAACGCGACGTCTCGCACGTCCGCGAGTTGGTCGCGGCCTAGCGGCGCGCACTCTCCTCCGGGATACTTATTTTCCGACGAGGTCACGCGTCCGAAAATATTCTCTGTTATCCGCGTTTATCCGCGTTAATCGGTGACTGGTTTGCTTCTGTGGCCTGCCTTTTTCTGTCTGCAAAACTGCTTGAACTAGCTGGGCCAGGATCTGGCCATTGAAATTCGTGAATGGTGACCCTGTAGTCCTTTGGTCCCTTGGTCTTTTGGTCTGGTCGCCGCGGCGACCCTTGGAGTGGTGATTTCCGGACTTTTGAACAAAAGATAACGAAGGTAGCGAAGAACTTCCCAAGCCTCGCCACTCGTTTGCCTTTGGGCTATCTCCGCAGATTCCGGTTCAAGTGACTAGCCACAGCGGCTTTGCCGCTTATGACAGACAACCCCCTTCGTTTGCTTCGTTAGCTTCTGTTCGAATCTCCCAAGTGCATCCAAAAATTCTATTTGACAGCAACACTGTCAACTGGCAGAGTGGGCGCATGAACCGCTCTGCCACCTACGCAAACCTCCAAGATCTGGCCGAAGCCGTGAACGATTGGTGCTCGGAAAAAGGCTTCACGCCGGTCAGCGGCCAAGCTGCCGAAAACCTCTCCCAGCGCAGCCTGCGCTATTACCGCACGCTCGGCCTTCTCGATGGTCCGCTCAAAGGCGAGGGGACTTACGGCGAGCGCCACTTCCTGCAACTCGCGTCCATCCGTGCACTCCAGTCCCGTGGCATGCCCCTGCGCCGCATTCAGGAACTCCTCTACGGGCGTGACGACGCCAACCTACGCGAGCTTCTCACCCGCGCCAAGCGCGAGCAGCAGCCCGTCGCCACCTTGCCCCCGTTTTCCGCCGAGACTTGGAACGTCACTCCGCTCGAAGGCTCTTTCGCCTTGATCGGTCGTGACGGTGCGCGCCCCACCGCCGACCAAGTCGCCGCCATCAACCGCATCCTCCAGAAAAAACAGAAAGTCACCTCCCGATGAAAAATCGCACTACAAATCCCGAAACCATCGGCCTCGAAGCTTGGCTCGAAAAATCCCGCATCGTTCTCCCCCTGCGGGGCTTGAGCGTCCGCGCCGATATCACCGCCGGCTTTGCCGATGTCGAAGTCGACCAGCTCTTCGAGCAAAACAACGATCAACCACTCGATTGCCGTTATCTCTTCCCCTTGCCGGCCGATGCCGCTGCCTACCGTTGCGAGATGCGCGTCAACGGACGCGTCATCATCGCCAAGACCGAAAAGCGCAGTGAAGCGATTAAGCTCTTCAAACAAGCCAAGGCCCGTGGCCGCCGTGCCGCGCTCACCGAAAGCGAGCGCGACAACCTCTTCACCCTTCAGCTCGGCAATCTGCAACCCGGGGACGTCGTCCTCATGCGTTTTGCTTACCTGCAACCCGTCCAGCGTCTGCGAGAACGGCGTACCCTGCGCATTCCGGTCAACCCCGGTGTGCGCTACATCGCAGGCGAACCGCTCCTTCGCCAAAACTCCGGTCCGGGTCCTCTCGATGATACGGATCTCGTGCCCGATGCCTCGCGCATTACGACCCCGCGCATCGCCGCCGACCATCCCGATGCAGCCTCCTTGCACGCCTCTGTGCGTCTCCATGGAGCAGGGGATTTCACCGACTCTGTCTCATCGCCGAGTCATCCCATTGTCGTCCGCAAGGAAGGTGAAGACTTGCTCGCTGCCCTCGCTATCGACGGCAATTTGCCCAACCGCGACTTCATCTTTACCTGGAACGAAAAGCTACCCGTCGCTCCCGTCATCCGCACCTGGCTCGACGAAAACCGTCGCGGCCTCCTCGAAATCCGCCTACCTGCCTCTGACCTCACTCAGGCTTCCGGTGTAGCGTCGCCGTCCCCGGCGACGGCCGATTCTACTCAGGTTTCAAACTCAAGTTTCATCCCTCCTCACACATCGGCTCCCGTCGACGTGTATTTCCTGCTTGATCGCAGCGGCAGCATGGGTGGAGACAATTGGACCGGCGCCTGCAAAGCACTTGCTGCTTTTGTCCCGCGTCTGCATCCCGAGACCCGCGTCTGGCTTGCGCTCTTTGAAAGCAGTGTCCGCGATTATGGATCCAAGCTAGCCCGCGCGGCTGACATCGACTTCGGTGCCGAAGGATCCGACATTTACCGCATCGGCGTGGCCGGCGGCACGGAGCTTGTGCCGGCTCTCGAACATCTGCGCCAGAAGAAGGATGCGCATAGCGGCGAGCATCATGCCGCTGTTCTGGTTATTACCGACGGACAGGTTGGCGACGAATATGGTGCGGTGATGGCAGCCAAGAAGCTCGGCTGTCCCGTCCACATTCTCGGTGTGGCCATGAGCGCCAACGACGGTCTCGATGCGCTCGCCAAGGAAACCGGCGGCCGTTCCATCTTCCTCGCCCCGGGCGAAGACATTACGGGTGCCGTCGAGCGCTTTGCCGCTGTTCTTCGCGCCCCCGTAGTGACCGGGCTTACCATGCCGCCGGGTTGGACCACAGCGGACGAGACGCCTTTGCGCGACCTGTGCGAATCCGACGACATCGTCATCCCCATCAGCGCGGCCAAAGACGCCCGCGACTTGGATATCGGCGGGAAGACAGCCGATGGCACCTCCTGGTCCTTTGTGCCTGAGCGACAAACGATGACCAAAGCTGGGCTCCTCTGGGCCCGCTCGCGCATTCGCTCTCTGGATGCCTCCGATCGGGAAGACGAAGCACTTGCCGTCGCCAAGGAGTTTAACCTTCTCTCGAGGGATGCGGCGTTCATCGCGTGGGATGAAGCGGAACAAGTGCCCGTCGCACAGAGCCAGATCATCCAACCCGCCCTCGAAGTCGAGTCGCACGTCAGTGCATGCATGGCGCCACCACCCGAAAGGCTCTACAACGTCGTGCAGGAGGACGGTCTTGCCATGCGCCGGAGTATGCATTCCGCGCCTCCGCGGCCTCGCCGCGTGAAGAAAGACTACAGAAGCGCCGGACTCATCGGCGGTCTGCTCCTGCTACCCTTGGCCATTGTCCGCGCACTCTTGGAGCGCGTCCAAACCATGAGCGAATCGAACGTGCGTCCCGAAATAGCCGAGCTCGTCGACCGCCTAGGGGATCTGGTCGACATGCTTTATCCCGGCCGATCCTATCCGCATGAAGTCCGCGACACGTTGCAGAAACTTCAATCGCTCGCCGCCAACCTCGAGAAATGCGGTGACGAAGAGCAGCGCACCGCGCTCACGGAGAAAGCCATCGAGATTACGGAGCTCCTGCTTTATGTGCTGCGCGAGCACTCACGCTACAAGCAGGCCGAGCTCCACGAGCAAGCCCGCCGCTTTTCCGACCTCGAGCACACCGCGGCCTGTCTTGCCGTGGAATTCCAGACGGAAGTAGCAAAGGCCAAGGTCCAGTTGGCGCAGCAAGCCGCATAAGCATCAGGAGCTTCTCCCTATGAGCAAATCAGATCCATCGAGCAGTTTCCTGCGCCGGGTCGTCGTGGGAGTCGCAATTGCTGTGGCGATCATTCCGATCGCCCACGCGCAGATCATCAATCCGACATACAGAGGGTTTGTCACCAGTAACGGGCAAACGGCCGATACCTTGGGTCAGGGCAACAGCTACGAAGCGGGCTTCTCCTTCTCGACAGTCACCCGACGCAACTACTTCTACTTCGCGATCCCGACTTTGGCCCCCGGCGAGTCGATCACATCAGCTCGGCTCACCTTGACGGGAGGCACACTCAATCTCGAAGGAACAACGACGAGAACTGTTACGCTCTGGGATGTCTCCACCGGAATTGACCAGATCGGATTTGCCTACAGC
>Ga0208048_1000703_pt1 | contig 17828 bp, 20 predicted proteins | sample Malawi_45m_30L_FD_184163 | JGI IMG/M metagenome (GOLD analysis project Ga0208048, IMG submission 184163) | Freshwater microbial communities from Lake Malawi, Central Region, Malawi to study Microbial Dark Matter (Phase II) - Malawi_45m_30L... | ecosystem: Environmental > Aquatic > Freshwater >...
CCTCCGTCGCCCTGCGCGCCAGTTGCCCCTGTAGGCCCGGTAGCCCCAGGCACAACAGACGCTGGGCCTGTTGGTCCTGCATTGCCCGTTGGCCCCGTTGGGCCGACACCTGTCGGTCCCGTTGGTCCCGGCGTCGTGGACGCAGCCCCGGTCGGCCGGTTGGGCCGACGCTACCCGCCCCAGAAGACGCAGCCGTAAGGCGACCTTGCGCGTCAACCGTCAAAGTTGTGTTGGTGTAGGTCCCGGCTACGACAGCAGTATTCGAAAGATTAAGCGTGCGCGACGCGTCAAGCGCACCGCCGCCCTGCAGACCCGTGCCTGCGGTGATTGAAACATTTGCATCAGTTAAGATTATCCAACTGCCGCCATGCGCAAAATAAAGCTTTCCGGTGTCGTGCGCGTGAGCGACTGCGCCGTGGTACGTCGACGCCGACGGAAAATTAGCAACTGCATCAAAGTAAAACGGAATAATCGAGGAGGCTTGCGGCGCAACAATGGCGCCTGCGTCCGAAATCGAAACGCCAGAATTCTGAATGAGTTTGCCGGTTGTGCCATCGAAACGGGCTATAGCGTTGTCAGTTGCCGACGCGGGTCCTACCACATCGCCTGAACCACCGCCGCCCGAGCCGGTAGGTCCTGTCGGGCCGGGTATGCCCTGCGCGCCAACCGCGCCAGTGGCTCCAACCTGTCCTTGAGCGCCAGTTGGTCCAGGGACGCTCGATGCAGCCCCGGTTGGGCCAGTTGGCCCACTTCCAGCCCCAGTTGGTCCAACCTGCCCCTGAGCGCCAGTTGGTCCAACTTGCCCTGCATCTCCTGTTGGTCCTATATTACCTTGCGCTCCAGTTGGGCCGGGTATGCCCTGCGCGCCAGTTGCCCCAACTTGCCCCTGAGCGCCTGTCGCTCCAACTTGCCCTTGCGCGCCGGTTGGCCCAGGCACTGTCGACGCAGCTCCCGTCGGCCCTGCCGATCCTGTGGCGCCGGTCGGCCCAACAATAGGCCCGACGTTGACCCACGCGCTGCCGTTCCAGGTGAAAGCTGCGCTCGTCACGGCGCAAGCACAATGTAAGTGTTGCCAGGTTGATTGCCAACCATCGGCAATTGTGCAGGCGTCGCAACAACACCCTGCACTTGCAGACCCGTTCCCGCAGCGCCCGTTGGGCCGACATTGCCTTGTGCGCCAGCAGCCCCGACCGGCCCTGTCGGCCCAATGACCCCCCGGTCAATCACCAGTGTAATGTTACTCAATTCGTCACTCCGTCACTGCGCACCAAGAAAAGCAAGAAAACGATTAGATCTTCGGCGGGCGTGCTGCCCGCAGCAGGCAATGCAATTTTGATGTTGCCTGAGAACCCGACGCAGTTGCTTGCGTTAATGTCAAGTTGCGCATCTGCACTGGCAACCGACCATGCGGACTCGTCAATAACGAGCGTAAAAGTGCCGGTCGCCAGTTGCTGGTTTGTAATAGTTAGATTAACGGGCGATGGCGCCGGCGAATAGTCTGCAATGTCGAACGTCAGCCCGTAGCGGCTGTCGCGCACGTTGGAGAGTTGCCGCCGCAGAATCTGCGAAGTGATCGTTGCACCCGTCAGGTCGCGCGGCGTCCCGTCGCTGTTGTTTAGCGTCAGGTTGTAAAACGTGCGCTGGTTGTAGACCAGTTCGCCCGCGATGATCTGATTGTCAAACCCGCTGATCTGCGTCAGCGTGTTTTTGTTAAAAATTGCCACGTGCCCTCCGCTTGGCCTACTTGCTCATACCGGCGGCGCGGTACACCGCGCACACCGAAGCGGTGCTGCTTGCAATACGCAAAGTGTAGCTCTGCATTTATTTTTCCGCAAGCGCCTGCTGCAAGGCCGCAACACGCGCTTCAAGCTCTTGCACTGCGCGCACCAAGATTGCGATGTAGCTTGGGTAGTGTATTGTGTCGTGGCCGACAATGCCTGCGGACTCTGCGCGCGGATCGTGCATGACGAGCGTAGTACCATCGCCTGTCAGTGGCCGCACCTCGTCGCTGATAAACCCAAAACACCTTAACGCAGGATCTTGACGCAGACGAAAGGTGACGGGATTGAGCGTTTTGACGAAATCCAATCCAAAGTCGATGGGCGCAATGTCTTGCTTAATGCGCCGATCCGACGGCGATTGTGTCGAAACTTTCCAGATTAACTGGCTAGCAGAGTTGCGGAAAACATGCACGTACGCACCGGGGTAGTCGGTAATGACGCTCCCCTGCAAGAAAAGCTGTCCGCTAGTGTCTGCTGTAACCACATTATAATCGTTGCCGAAAAGTTGTTGCGGCAACGCTACAAAAGTGCCGTCGCCTCGCAAAAATGTAGTTGTGTTATTTGGAAAAGAAGAGAATGTGACGTTGCCGTAGCGGATTGATCCTGAGGCCACATTGAGCGCATAGCTTGCATCGCAGATTTTTACTTCGTGGCCTGATGGATTGATAAACGAGCCTGCTGCAATCGAATTTGCAGTGCGATGTCCAAGCGCGCCTCGGTAGATTTGATTTCCGCCGCTGGAGACAAAACCGCTGACGCCTCGGCGATCTTCAACACCAAAAATTGTACTCCAATAACACATTAGCCCGCCGAGGTTAAAGTCGGCGGTCTGCATGTCAATACCAATGGCAACATTGCCCGCACCTCCCGCAAAAGACACGAAACTTGGCAATCTTGCGTTAAGGCCGTATGCATACGGTACAGCGCCGAAGCCCTGGAAAAGTTTTGGAGTTAAATTAAGAACCGCGTCCGTCTCGCCGCCTGTGCCGCCAAAAAACCCTATAATTTGATTTGCGCTGTTGTAGACAATGATTTTGTTTGTTGAGCTTTTGTTGATTTCAATGCGTTGCGCGTTAGACGCGCCCGTGACAAGCTCGCCGCGCAGGTACGCAGCGTTGGCAAATAGATTGCCGCTTGGTTGGTCCAGATACCAGCCTGCAGTGCCAAAATTAGCCGTTGTCGGTGGCGTTGGCCCGTTGTAGTTGTCGCTGCGGATGCTTTGAAAAATTGTGGCGGCAATCGGACCTGTCCACGCAGTCGTGTTAGCGCTTACACCGTCGACTGTTACCCCGTTAGCGTTAAACCGTCCTTGCAAATACCACAACACCTCGCCGATTGCTACTGCTGGCAGCGCTGCGCTCCAACCTGCAGGCACCGAAGAGCCTGCAGTCGGTGTTGTGAAGGACGGCGCCGGTGCATTTTGTGCTTGTTTTTTATAACAGGTAAGCGCGGCAATTCCAATCAAGCCCGTGGTGCCTTGCGCGCCTTGCGCGCCTTGCGCACCTGTGCTACCCGTGCTGCCCGTGGCTCCCGTGCTCCCCGTACTGCCGGTCGCCCCGGTGGCCCCGGTCGCGCCCTGGCCCCCGGTAGCGCCAGTAGGGCCGGTCGGCGTGATCGGCAACCAGTTCAACGCTGCGCTGTACGCGCTGCGCACCGCGCCAAGGTCGTTGCCCGCAAGAAACGCAAAATAATACGTTGCCGGCGCAAGCACAAGGTTTTTGAAGGTAAACGTTGCGGCATTGGTAAACGTTTGCCCACCAATTAGTTCTTCCGTCGACCACAGTTTCCAATCAGTATCAGCGGGCACTGCGATTGTTGTGTAATACAGAGACAAGTACGTCACGCGACCCGTGGAGGGCACAGTGCACACCACGTCAAAAGTCGGTGGCTGCTGCGCTGTTTGCGTATTCGTCACCGTCGGGGCGTTGGCAGCGGAGATAAATCCGGCAGCGGTGAGTTGAGAGTTCGGTGCTGGCGCAAAGGCCGTGATGTTAGCGTCGTCGTAAACCTGCGCGTTGTATTCGTTCAGTTCTAATTTTGCACCTAGGTTGCCATCGGGCAGACTCGCCTCAGACACCCGCATAACGCGAAATAACTTCCCTGCAAAGCCAAAGTCTGCATTGGTCAAACTAATGACGTCGCCCGCGTCGACCTGAATGGCGGGGTAAGCGGCCGTAATCGTCACGACCAAGTCCTCGCGCGCTTGCTCAAGTCTTCGGTTGGCAAGGTACTGCGCCTGCACCGAATCGTTGACTAAGTCGAATTTCTGCGTCGCTTTATTGTCGGGTTCGTTGGCGTAGCGCAGCGCTTGTGGCGTGGCAAGCGTCACAACGTTGATCTGGTCGCGGTTCAGTTTGTCGGGGAACTCGACCTGAATCTGGTTAATTTGCTGGTTAAGATCTACCGTGGTGACGTTGATCGCCCCAATAACGTTTGTGTCATTAAACGTAAAAGTCGAAGCCGTGTCGCGGTTGATCACGATCGACCACTGTCCGGTCGCCGCTTGATAGGACATCCACGAGTCGCAGGCATCCAGGATTTTTTGCACGTTGTCGAGCACAGGTTGCCCGGTGTCCAGCACTCCGTTGATCCGGTAGCGCGGCTGACTTTGCGCCGCACCGCCGCCCGCAGGCGTAAACGCAATGTTGGCGTCGCTGTAGACGTTGAGCGCTGTTGCGCTTGCACTGTCAAGCAACGAGCCCATGCCGGCTCCGTACCGGCTATCGGACATGTAGTCAGCCCACACATCGCCCGGCTTTGCTCCCTCACCGGCGGAGCCTCCGCGCGGAAAATGCACGCAATTAAACGTAATCGGCAGCAAATGCGTCGTGTTCGCGTCGCGGTTGTAATTAAGCTTGACAATCGCAAACGCAAGCCCGTTCATTTGTCTGCCCGATGCGGGCCAGCGTAGCGCTGCAGGCAAATCCGCGCCGCCCATAAAAACCGTCGGCGCTGGTCCTCTGATCGCTGTAATCGCGCCTGCGTTAGTGGACATGTAAAGCGCAATAAAAAGGTTACCGTCGATCTTTGTGTCCACGTTACCTGCGCCATCGGTAAGCGCCACAACGCGCGTCAGATCGCCAGTGGTGGCAAACGTGACAAGCCGATCACCGTAATAAAACTTCGTGCTGTCAAAGGCAAAGGCGGCGTCTTGGTGACTTGAAATCGACGTGACCGCAATCACGTAGTACATCGTTTTATTGTCTGTCGTCAGCGCTGCGTCAACAAAAGTGCCTCCAAGCCAAGCGTTTCCGTAGACGACCGGGATGCTGTTGTTGCTTGCGGGCGGCATTTGCTGGCGCGCGCCGGAGTCTTGTGTTTTCGGCGGTTTTGCTCCAAAAGCACGGGCGACCAGCGTTGTTATTGTAAAATTAATCGCAAACGTCGCAATCGCAAGGCCTGTCGAGCCAAGATATGCGGCCGCCCCTATGATACCGCCCTCAAAAATTGCAGCTAAGACAAGGCTGGCTGGCATGCTTCCCTCATCAGCGTTTCGTGCATAGCGCGGTAACCGTAGCGCTCGACATTGAGGTTTTGCTGGCGTGCGCACGACACCAGCGCAACGCGCCCGCATTGCAACAAGTCTTGTGCGCGTCGGTTAAATTCAAGCCACAATCGCCCACCTACCGTGCGGCCTCGGTGCTGCGGCGCCACGTAAAAGGCAAGCTCCGACAACTCGCGCACCGCAGGATTCCAGACGTTGCCGTGAATCAAGGCGCAAAGCATGCCGCGCGCCTGATGGTCAATCAAGACGAAGCCTGCGCCTAAAATCATGCGCTCAAGCAACGCGGTCACGTGCTGCGGGTCTTGCATTTGGATTAAGGTACGCAGCTGCGTTTCTTGCGCGTAAGCGCGCAGCATCGTTCTGCACGCTTCCATGTCGTAGGGCGTAGCAAGCCGAATCATGCGTCACTCTGCCGAACCTGGGTTTTCGCTTGGCGACGTGTCTGAGTCGGATTGCGAGCCTGTCGTCGGCGGCACGCCAAAATCGAAGAACTGGCCTGCAATGGCGGCTACGCGCGACATGCTTGCGTCGCCCGGGTAGAGTTGCTGCCAAGCTTGCAAATTGGTGCGGATGCCAGCGACGCGGTTGGCGAGCACCTCGCGAAAACTGCTGCACGACAAGGTTACTGTTGCAGTGCGCACGCGCATTTCGTCGTTGAAATCTTCGCTTAAGCCGACGTTGGTCACAAAGCCGCGATAGCGCAAGAAAAACTGTTGCGTAGGCGTCGTGATAATCTGGAAGTTGCTGTCAAAAAACCCTCGCGAGATTTCAACGCTTGCGCCCTTAATGTTGCTGCTCAACACCAGCGCAGAATTCGTGGGGTCAATGCCTACCAAGCTGATGACCATATCGCCGCTGGTCGCTTTGATTTCGCGGCTAACTTCGCCAACCGAAAGCAAGCCGCCGAGCGCGGAGTAGGTCACACCTGCGACCGTAATTGCGCTTGCGGCGTTGCAGAACGTGTAGGTATTGGTGCTTGTGACGAGGCGCACAAACTCGCCGTGCCGGATCGTCGAGGCGGCAAGCGCCGTCATGGGCGTCGTCATTGCACGTTCTCGCGGAACACAAAATCGCTCGCCCACTCGACCCAGGCGCCATCGGTCATCGGATGCAAGGTGTACGTTGGGCAAACCTCGGCCACAACCGACCAGGTGCAAGCACTGCCGACCGCTGTCAAGGTCCCTGCGCTTGGCGTGCCGATCACCGGCCGGTGCAGCGTGACGCTCACGGTCGCAGCGGCACCGCGCGTGACTTGTGTGGCCACTTTGTACGGGTAGCTTCCGAGTTGCAACACGTCGCCAGGTGCAAACACCACCGTCGTGTTTGCGACCGCAGGAAGATTGCCGACACTGATGGTCGTGGCATTGGCTGCGGGAACGGACGCAAGCGTGAGCGCCGCGGCTTGCGCTGCCGTCAGTGCGCCTTGGTAGCTTGCAAACCAAGACAAGGTGGACGAGGCAAAACTTAGCGTTCCGGCGGTCAAACGGTCCAGATTGTCGATGGCTTGAATCACGCTGCGCACTTGCGGGTAGTAGAGGTACGCGTGCGGCTTGACGGTAAAAATCCACGGTTGCGCGGTTAAATACTCTGCGGTGCGGACCTGTCCGCTGCGCGAGTACTGCTGGCCTACGGTCTTGCGCGTGTTGACCTGGATGTACTGGCTGATGTCAAGGATGGTCTGGAATGACATCAGGCGCGACCCTGTGGCGAGAGCGACTTTTGGGCATACATGTTTGCTGCGAATACGGTTTTGTTGGACGCCAACAAGCGATCCTCGAAAGACTTGACGTCAATCGCCTGGATGTTGTAGTTATTCACAATCGTGCTGCCGCCGAGTTTGTCGTTGGCGACCACCGTGCCGCGAAACGCCGGCACAAACAACTCGGGCCCGCGTTCGCCAACCAGGTACGGTGCGCCTGCTTCGACAGGACCGCCCGAGGCCTTGCCTGGTGCGCCGACACTTGTGCTCGGAAGAAACGCTTTGAACATATCAAAAAGCGGCGTCGTGATGTACTTCTTTACCGTCAGTCTCAGCAATTCTTCTGAGATGACGTTCACCATATCGCGGAACGTTGCTTTGCCTGTCGTCGCCATTTTCACAAAGGTATCGGTAAACTTCTCGCCTGTACGGTCGATTGCGCGCATCAATTCCTTGAGGCCATCGTCAGGGGCCTTCAACGCCGCTTGCAATTCTTTCGCGTACATCGTGACGATTTGGACGTAGTTTTCCGTCGTAATCACGCCGTCTGCCAACGCAAGCTGAAGCCCTGCAACTTGCTCGTGATATTTTTCTAGAGGCTCGCGCGCTTTTTCCAGCATCTTCTGGAATCGGTCGACTTCTTCTGCGCGCTCAAGCGCTCTATTCGCAGCTACTGTGTCTGGCCCGAGGCTCGCCGCTCTCACTGCGCGTTGTGCTTTAGAATCGAGCAAGAACAGTTCACCCGTAAGCGGGTCGGTGTCGGTGCGCTCTTTGATCTCATCAAGCATTTGCTTGAGTTCTTTTTCTTTAGCAACGAGTTTTTCGGCTGCAATCAGTTGCGCCATTAAGGCTTCCGCAGCCGCGCCGCCCTTGAGCCGCGCTTCATACAACCTTGCTTTTTCCTCGCCGAGGCCCAGCAGAAAAATTTGTTTTGCTAAGCCATTATTATAATCGTCCGCTGCGTTTTCAGCTTGCGTGAATGCTTCGTCAGCACTTTTGTGTGCTTGCTTAATTCTATCTTCAAACTCGAGTTCCTTTTTGCGTGTAGCTTCAAGCCTGTCAATAATGCCTTGCAATTCTGCCGCTGCTGTTTCTGCGTCTTGCTCTTCTTGTTGGCGAACGCCGCGTCGGAGCTCAATTAGCCCTTGTTGTGCTGCGCGCTCTGCGTTTCTTTCATCTTCTTGCGCTTGTTGCTCTCTTTGACGCTGCTGCTCTTTGTCGCTTCTATCTTGATCTTCTTGCGCCTTCTTTGCTCTCTCAAGCTCAATAATTTGCCTCATCCGAGCCACAGCTTGAGGCCCATGCTTTGCCGCCTCAAAGAGCCTAGCGGCCTCTTCGCCTTCTCTGAGTTTGCGGATTTGCTGATCAAGTTGCGCGATGTACTCTGCCGTGGCCCGCGCACGCTGCTCTGCTTCGCGCTTTAAGCGCTCGGCTTCGCTTTGCGCGCGGCGCTTGGCTGCATCGTCTGCTTTCTTAGCTTCGCCCTCGGCTCTGATTTCGCTGTTTGTTTTTTGGTTCAGGGCCTCTTGCGCCTGTGCTAAAAACTTGAGCAACTGCTGTATTTGCGTCCTGCCTGACTCAGTCGCTTGCCGCTGTTGAAGATTAAGGCCTAGAACTTGATCGCGCAGACTTTCAAAGTTAACTTCTCCGCTCTGGAACTTGCGCAGCGTCGTGAGCAAACGCATGGCTTCTTGCTCAGCGATGCCAAACTCTTTCCCAAGTTTTTGCGCTGGCGAATCCAAAAACGGCTTAAAAATTTCAGGGATCGCAAGTCGCGCCACGCTTGCAAATTGATTGACAAGACTTCCGGCAAATTCTCTAAGCTGATCGCCCAGTTTCAGTTGCGCTATAGTACGCAATTGTTCGTAGAGCGCCTTCAGCGCTGGCGCCGCATTCGCGTAGTACTTCTCGGATATTTCCTTGAGCGATTGGCCTGCGGCATTGTTGGCCGCCGTAAATTCTGCTGCAGCAGACGCTACGTCTTTGGCCGCATCCTCCACGCTTTTCATGGTTCCGACGAGCGCGGTAAAGCCGGCTGAAAGCAGCGGTATCGTCACGGCCGCCACGGTGCCGAGCACGACGCCGACTGCACCAAACGCCGAGAGCAACTGCGGCAGTTGTTGCGTCAGCGCTTGCGTAGCGCTTGTGCCGCTGCCCACCTGCACTGCAAAGTCTTGGATCTGGTAGCCGGCGTTGCGCGCAACGTCGCCCATTTGCGATTTTTGTCGCGTTGCGAGCTCGAAACCCCCGGCGGCTTCGCGCGCTGCGTTACCGCTTTTTTGCACGGTTTCGCTTGTGGCTTGCAGTGTGTCGCCAAGCTCTTTGGCCTTGCGCTTGGCAGCATCGGTTTGGGTAACAAAGGCTGCGCTTTCGAGATCGAGCGCAACCTGCAGCGCAGCAATGGTCTTAGCCATGGCGCGCCTGCAGATGTTTAAGGTACTCGGGCTTAAACCCCGGCAGTGTCGTCAGGAGCAAATAGTCGCGCTCGGCGCGCGTAGGCTCTGCGGGCTTAAAGTAGGCCTCGATGAACGGAAACCACTCGGCGGGCCTAAGCGTTTTGTGTTGCTTAGAGAACATGCCGGCAAGCGAATGCAACAACGACATGGTGTGCGTTGCAAACATCAGCGGACCACGCCCGCCAATCAGACCGTCGCGGTACAGCAACTCCATTTCCGTTACCGTCTCCCAATCGAGCGCGTCAAAGACGTCAGGATGTTGCCCATTAAAGATGGCTGCTGCCCGAACCTGCCGGTACAGCAGCCGCTTTAGTTTTTTTCTGTCGCCTCGTATCTGGGTTTGACCACCGCTTCGACCGCTTTGACGAGATCTTCAATTTCTTTGTCCGACAGCGACGCAGACAATTCGTCGTAGCTCAACGCAAACACATCTTGCCCTTCCGCAAAACCAACCAACCCAATCATCGCCACTTCGTTGAGTTGCCGGCTTGCAAGCCAGCGCGCGGTCTGGCGCATGCTGCGGCCCTCAATCAGAATGTCGTCATCCTTTATTTCGACGTTCGGGTCGCCGAGGGTGCCGGTGCGCATAAGCGACTCTTTAAGGCGCGCAAAGTGCTCCTCAACAAGATCTGCAGGGGGCGACTGGCACTTGTGCGTAAGACCTTGCAATTCAAGACGCGTCGGCAGGTACACCTCAAACGCGTGGCCGTGGAAGTCAATGGTTTTGTACTTCGTACGCTTAAAACCGTTCAGCCGCTGTTGCACACTCATGCGCGCTTGCTCCGTTGTTTGTTCGTAAATTGATCGATTTGCGCGGCAAGCTCGGCGCCCAGGTTTTGCGTCATCGCCGGGATTGCGCGCTCAAAATTCGAACGGATGAAGGGGGTTGCCGGTTGGTCTGCGCGCCCGTATTCAAGCGCCATTGCAGCAGGCCTAAAGTCGCCCTTTGCGTCCACATACCGCACGCCCACGATCACGAAACCGTAGGCAATCGACTGATTGCTATGGTACTTGCGCTTTCGGTCGCGCATGGTGGAGACTTTTGCGCCCGCCCGCGTCTGCACCTGCAGTCTGCCAGTATCAACCGGCACGGCAGGCCGAATGTTGTCGAGCGCAGGCTTGACCGCGCGGCGCAACGCCGGCACGACCGAGCGCTTGGCCTGCTGCACTAAAAACTCCTCGCGCAACGCTATGAGCGCTTGCTCAACCTCGCGCGTTCCAGAGACAGTAATGCGCATGGCGCGGCACTGGTGGCTCGACTACGAACCAAGCTGCGCTTGTGCGGGCAACGCGTAACGCAACATCACCTGCAAACATACCCACTCCGCACTTGTAGGCTCAACTTTTGCAATCTCAGCCTCGATTGCGTCTAAGGGCATGGGCTGCATCGCTGCAATCGCGTCAAGCGCACCGTACGTTGTCATCATCAAAGCAAGCACATCAGACATTGTTCGACCACCCAAACTGATTGCCGCGCGGGTGCAAGGTAAAGGTGCACTGCACTTCTGCGCCTGGGGCCGGGTCTATCGAAAACTGCGATGCGCGCGCGTTGAATGCAAAGTAGACGATGTTTGCACCTTCCACAAACGCTATGACGTAGGTGCGGTCAATTAATCCGCTGTAAGCGTCGGCGCGCACCAGCAGCAAGTTTGTATTGGATGGAGTCCAGGCATGGATGAACGAGAGCGAGAACGGCGCACTTTGCACCGGAATCTTATCCGACTGTCGGCTGCCGGCCACCGAAAAGTTGGCCATAGCGTCTTCTTGACCAAAAGCCGGAATGGCCTCAACCTCCAGCAAATTTGCCGCAATCGCAATCGCTGACACGTTTGCTTGAGTGGCAAGCTGTGCAGTCGTCAAGGGAGTCGGGTTCCCACCCGGCTCCATATACAAACTTGCAACAAAGCCGGGAAGTACTTTATTTGGAAGAGCCATGATGACCTCTTATCAGCTAGGAATGTCAAACGTCATATCAAGCACAATCTGATGAAGTTTATTGTCGTTGTCAAAGGTGTTGAAAAGCCACTCCACGTCAATTTTCGCTACATAAAACAGACCGCCCAGCAAACCTTGATAGCCATGCAGCGCGTCGAGCACTAATTGCGCCTGCGCAAAACACGTCGCCATCGTCTGCGCGTACACGTTCGTCTGGCAGACCGGACGGTCGATACCTTTGTTGCTCTGCGCTCCGGTGTACACCGGCTGGTGCACGTTGCGCAGCGTCCAGGTCAAAAAGGTCGGCTCGCTCGCAAAGTTGCGGTTGAACGATGCATAGACCGGCGTCGGCGTCACAACCGACTGCAGCGCCGTCTGGATCGCTTGCGCATACACTGCCGCGCTGTTTTGTCCCATGCATTAGACCGCCGTCGCAGGTTCGTTGCGAAAACACGTGAGCGTCACAAACTGCCGATCCAAGTGCTCAAACACATCAACAATGCGCCAGGATTTTGCGCGATACGTAATGCTAAAAGCCGCTTGATTATCCACGATTTGTTTTGTGTTCGGCGAGTAATTCACGACAAGCCGCACAATGTCGTCGTATTGCCTATAGTTCTCGGTGATCTTTTCGCTTGCTTTGATGTCCTCGCTGCGCGCGCGCGTGTTGAAGGCAAGCGTCTCGGTCGTCGTTTGATCGCCTTGCGCGGTTTTCGCAAACGTCAGATTGTTCACACCGATTTGCTCAACGCGCAGCACCATCACATCACCAAAGGTTTATAGGGGCGCAACAGCGCCTCAACGCCGAACGGAATGCAGTTAAGCTTGCGCTCGCTTGTGTCGCTGCGCTGGTTGTACAGGTGCGCAACCATCAAAAGGCCCGCTTGCTTGACGACGGGGTACTGCGCCATGATCGAGGCTGTATTGGTCCACGTCACTTGCAAAGGCGCAGCCATTTGCGTTGAGATGTTGTTGGGCACCGAGAGCAGGATCACTTGCTGGCCCGTCACGTCGTAGTAGTAGCTGCTGGTAGCAAGCGTCACCAACGCAGGAGGTGTGGCGTTGTTGTACGCTTTGACCGAGTTGATCGTTGTCCCACTTTGCGAAACCTGCGGTAGCCCGAGCGTCAAGGGCGTCGCCATCAACGTGCCGACGGCGTAGTACGCGACAAAGGTGTTGTTGAAGATCGGAAGCCCCAGATAATCTTCGATCGCCATGCGCGCCGCAAGCTCAAGACTCTCAAGGTAGGCGTCTTGCGACTCGTCGCCGAAAAGGTTGAGTTGATTAGCGATCTCATCGGTCGTAAGCCACGAGGTCGAAATGTCGCGCGCAGTCTGCAAGATCTGCGCTGCGTTCCACGGCGCGCCGGTGGGCGTTGCGTAAGTTTGCTGCGCAGGCATCTTAAGTCGCGATCGCGCGCACGCCGGCAAAGACGTCGCGTATGGTCGAGATCATGCGTTTTTGCGCAAGAATCGTAATAAACCCTGGCGCAGTTTGCTCCATCATCTGCAAGTCAATGTCGCCGTAGTCGACAATGTGCAAAAAGCGCGGCCAATTGCACAAGTAGACCGGAAACTGGCCCGCAGTCGCGCCGTCGCTCAAGTAATTATTCGGGATCACCGGCCAGCCAAACACATTGACGACCGCCCCGCCGTCGCTGTTGCCAACCTCCGCAAAGGTAGGCGCTGCAGTGCCTTGTTGCCTCAGCAGTTGCATCGCCGTCGGGTGCATCATCCATGCCGTCCCCGGGAGCGACCAGTACTGCGGAGGCAGCGCATTGGCAATGCTGATTAGATCGGCGCGCGTCATCGTGCCCGCAGCCACGCCAACGGTGCGCACCGTGTGCCGGCCGTTGGTGATTGCGCTGCCGGAACTGCCAAAAGCAGCCGCTGCGCCCGCGCCGCCTGGGTAGCTCGCAAGACCGCGCAGCCCGCTCGTTGCGCCCGTACTGGTCGTGCTGCTGCCGGCTTGATCGTCGTTGAGTGCCATTGAGGCGGCTTCCAGCGCCGAAATTTCAAGCGCCAGGTCGCTCGCCAGCACTGGCGCTAAGCCAGGGATGTCGTCCATTGCTGCTGTGCGCACCGGCAGTTGCGCGGTGACAATGCGCATCGGCAATTGCCAGATTGAGGTTGCCACGTTTGGCGAGCCCGAATCAGGCGTAATCGCGTACAACCACGGGTTTGTGGCATTGGCCGCATTGCCGGTTTTGACGACAAACTGACAGTCGCTTTGTGCGACCACTTGCTGCGATGCACCCTGCCGGAAAGGATTTGCGTAGCGGAGGCTCGCAAAAGCGTCGGTTGCTTCGACGCGGCCGCCTGCGCCCGAGCCGCTCCCGGTCAACGTCGAGGCCTCGAGTTGCAGCTTGGCCTTGCCTGTGCTCCTCAACAATTCCAGCGCTTTGATCATGCGCGCTCCAAAAAAGTGCCGGGTTGCCCCGGCAAAGCTTCGGATTTTTCTAGGCTGCTGCGGTGCCGGTCGAGCGGAAGCGCACGCCTGCGTTCGGGTCGCGCACGCTGGTCGCAAGCCGTTTCTCGCCATAGAACGTGATCGAGCCCGGGAGCGTCTGATCGTAGCGGCGCAAAATCATCGTCAGCCGGTCGACAATCGTGAAATACTGCTGCCAGTCGGCAAAGTACATGGGATAGCGCGATGCGGTGCCTGCGGCCGCGGTTGAGGGCTGGCTTGGGTTGTCCAAGTACGCGTTGACCACCACATTGAAGCCCAGCAACTGGCCGACGATGCCGTCGGTACGCGCAAGCGCATCGACATAAATCGGCCGGCCTTGGTTGTCGACCAGGCCACGGATTGCCTGCAAGAGAATTGGGTTGATCGCAAACGCAGTGGTCGGTGTCCAGTACTGCTGCGGCAGGCTATAAATCAGGTTGACCACGTCTTTGTAGCTGATGTTGTTCGCCGCGACAGTGTTGGCGTTTGTCGTCAGTTGGTCGTAAGTCGCAAGGTTGTGCACCCCGTCGCTCGTTGCAGTGCCCGAAGAGCCAAAACTCGACGCGGTGACGGCACCGCCCGTGTAGGTCGCAGCTTGCCCCGGATAGCTGTCGAGTCCGCGCAGGCCGTCGGTCGCGCCGGTGCTCGTTGTCGTGCTGCCGGCCTGGTCGTTGTTTTGAATCATTGACTGCGCTTCGCTCTGCGAAAACTCAAGCGTCATGTCGCCGACGGTATTCGGCTCCAGTCCGTCGATATCGTCGAGAGCAGAGGTGCGAATCGGAAACTGCACGTTGAGATCTTTCATCGTGACTTGCCAGATCGCCGTACCGACCGTCGTGGCTGCACCGTTGTTTTGGATTGCGTAGCCCCACGCCGCGCCTGCATTGCCGGTTTTGACTCGGAATTGGTAGGCGCTTGCGTCCGTCGCGACTTCACGGCATACGCCGCGCATCGGATTTGCAAGCCGCGCGGCATGAAACATCGGATCGTAGGCCGTGCGACCGCCAATGTTTAAGCCGCTGCCGGTCAGCGTCGAGGCTTCCTGTTTGAACGCGATGGCCTCGGATTCGTCCGTAAAAATTCGGAGCTCTTGCTCGATCACGCGACCCTGCTTGACAAAATCGCGCAGCGATTCGAGTACGCGCCGGTTGACGTCTTGCGTGACGGTTTTGCTTGCTGGCCTAATCACTGCGGGCCCAATCGCCGCAACCTTAGCCTCGAGCGCGCCGACTTTGTCGGCAACCTCAAGGCGCACTTGGTTGAGTTGCGCCTCAACGTGTGAGCGCACCGCGGTCGTTTCGTCAACAACGCGTTGCACGGTTTGCGACTCAATCGCATCGAGTTTTGTGATGACTTGGTCAAGCATGGCATGCCCTTTGCAGTCGTTCGGAGAGGTGGCGGGAAACTTCGGCAAGCGTGAGATGCTGCAAGAGGGCAGCTTCCGCTTGCGCTTTTTTAATCCGTTGCGCAGACTCAAGACGGTTGATCTGCGCTTGCGCGTTGTTGGGCTGCATCACGATCGACACTTCCATAAGGCCGCCCTTGACGATCTGAAAGTACCCTTCCATGTCGTCCTGCCCGCGCATCTGGTAGGGGGCACCTTCGGCGTCGACCATCGCAAACTCATCGGCATACGCGCCTACCGACACGCCGCCGATCATGCGCGGGGCTTCTTTCATAATTTGATACAAGTCGCGCCCTGCGGTCGTTGCGGTGTAAAGCTGCCCGCGCCCCATCATGCCCTCGTCCAAGAACTCAAACTCGGTCCACTGCCCGACGGGCATCGAGGTCGCGTTATGCTGAAAGTACATCGGCAGCGGCCGGCCGACTTGCTGGAAGTTTTCGTACCAAGCCTCAAAAGGCGCCGGCGTGTAATAAAACCTGCGCCCGTCCATGCCCTCGCGCGGTCCCCAGGTCGTCACCATCGCCTCAAGGCGCCCTTGCGTTGCCTCATCGGCCGAGCGGCCCAGTGCAACTTGCGCCTCGAGCAGACACTCAACGATTTGCATGCTTGTCCTCGACGACGATGGGCACCGGCACGCGCTTGCGCGCAGCCTCGATCCACTTGCGAAGCATCTCAAGCGCGCTCATACCTTGCCCGCCTGCCCGGTGCGCCCAATAATGCGCAGGTTGCCGCCGCCGCCCGTGTCTTGCGGGCTTGTGCCTGGGATAGGCTCGGCGTCCTTGCCGTTTGCAGCAAGCGCATCTGCGCCTTCGCGCATCGGATAGCCAAGGTAGACGCGTGCTTCGTTGGGCGTCATGATGCCCGCTTTGACTCCTGCAACCGCGTAATTCATCTGATCGGGTGGTGAGCCTTTGAGGAACTGGTCCGTAGAAAACTCAACGTGCAGCCTCGGGAACCCCTCGAGCAGTGAGATCTTTAACTTTTGTTGAAGATTTGTCAAGAGAGGTGCCATCGTCGATTTATAGAACTCATCAAGCATGGTTTGCGTGTTGTTATATTTTCCCTCACCAACACCGATCATCGAGGAGGGCACGCCAAAGAGACCACAGATGCGCTTCATCGTCTGTTCCTTGAGCCGCGCAGCATCGGCATCCTGCAGCGTCAACATGTCAATGGGCTCATATTTCATCCCCTGATCGAGCAACATCGACTGTCCAGGCCTTGAAGAATCAAGGCCTTGGCCGCCAAGCATGTTGCTCCACGCCTCCTTGAGCCGCGCAGCAATCTCCTTGTACTTGAGGTCGGGGATGCTCTGTGAGGTCGTGAACATGCCCGACGGTTTGGCCCCGTTTGACATCACGTAGTTGGCGTAGATGTCGATGTCCTGGTCGAGCGCGATCAACTCGACCGCCAAAATGCCCTTGTTGAAACCGCTTTGCCCCTGCCAGCCCGCGTCGCGGACATGCAACACTTGATGCGCTTGCAGCGGTTGGTCGCGGTTAAACCCGTACGTGTCGGTGCTCAACACGTACTGGGGGTAGCGGGTTGCGGTAATGCGCGAGGTAATGAGCGTTGAGTCCAGCACGTACATTTCGAGCGGTGTTTGCGTTGTGCTCTCTTGATCGCGCCGCCAGAGCACGACAAAGGCCTCGCCGCTCAACTCATGCCACATGAGCCACTGATACCAAAACTCATAGCCGCTCTGAAAGTTGTTGGGCTTGACGAGCAAACGCGCAACACTGCGCGCCTTTTCGCGCTCGCGCTCTGAAACGCCAGGAGACGTCAACGCATCGACGCGCGTGCCGCTTTCGTCTTCGCACAACATGCGTACTGGCAACTGCGCAAGCGCACGTGCCTTAACGCCGACCGCTGACATCACCGTCGAATTGCGCGAAAGCGTCTCCATGTTGACGCTGCGACCGGCGTTGGTCGACGCAGAGGTGGTCACATACAGGATCTGGTTGCTGCCAAAAGTGCGGTTGCGGGCGAGTTGCAGCACGTTGTTTCCGAGCAAAGTGTCGCCAAACATTGTGTTGGCCTCGTTTTGCCGGCGTTTGCCCATGAATCGCGCGAAGATGCTCATGCTTTTGCCCCTAAAACGTGCGAAAACCCCAGGAATCGGACATGGTTGGGTTGTCGAGCGCGCAGTGCATCGCAATAATGAGCGCGATGATGCCGTCGACCTTGGCTGCTTTGTCTGCGTCGTTTTTGCGCACTTTAATGTTGCCCTGCACGTCCTCAAACACTTCGCAGTTTGAGAGTTGCCAACCCAAGAACGGGTTGCCGTCGTGCTTGATGCGCTCCGACAAAATAAGCTTCTCGACGTGTTTGCTCGGGTTGCTCAAGACCGCCATCGCCTGCCCTACTTTTTTGATTGGGATGCCGTGATCGTGCAGCCGTGCAACAAGGCTTGCAGCATTATAGGCGTCATATCCAACCTCGGCAACGTCGTACCGTTGCCATTGCCCCACAATGTAATCACAGATTTCGCGGTCGTCCATCACGTTGCCTTCGGTGATCTTGAGAATCCCGCTTGCCACTGCAACGCGGAAAATGTCCGCGTAGTGCATTGGGATGAGCGCGAGCGCAGCCTCAGGCA